>Ga0307372_10001144_pt1 | contig 46448 bp, 49 predicted proteins | sample OX1MG_FD_202533 | JGI IMG/M metagenome (GOLD analysis project Ga0307372, IMG submission 202533) | Soil microbial communities from Risofladan, Vaasa, Finland - OX-1 | ecosystem: Environmental > Terrestrial > Soil > Coastal area > Acid sulfate soil | place: Finland: Risofladan, Vaasa | collected...
ATGTAGTTTCGCCATGACAGGCTTTTCGCGCCTTCTCGCGCAATTCCTGCATCGTGGCAAATATTTTCGCGGTCAACCCACCCTCACCCATGTGCGGAGGACGGGGCTAGCCGGCACGTGGCCCAACGCCTTCCCCTGGATCCTGCTGGGGGTGGGCCTCGTGCTCGCTCTCTCGCTTGGCGGAGTGGTCGACCTCCTCGGGCGGCGGGAACACTACGCCAGGCAGATGGTGGACGAGCGCACCGAGGAGCTCGAAGCCAGCCAGCGCGAGCTGGTTCGGCGCGAACGTCTATCGGCCGTTGGCGAGATGGCGACCATGATCGGCCACGAGCTGCGCAACCCGCTGGGCGCGACCATCAACGCCTTATATCTCGTCCGCAGGAGACTCGTAGGTCGCGACGATGCCGACATTGATCGCTCCTTGGATCTGGCGGAGCGTGAGACCAGTCGGGCGGCGGCGCTGGCCGAGGACCTGACCACGTTCATGAGCGAACGCGCGCCCCAGCTTGACCGGCTCGACCTGCGTGAGCTGATCGACGCGGTCCTCGAATCGGCTCCTCCGCCGTCGGGCACGGTCGTATCGGTGCCCGAACCGGGAGCGGCGGTAGAGGCGGACAAGGCGCTGCTGATCCAAATGCTCACCAACGTCGTTACGAATGCCTATCAGGCAATGCCTGAGGGCGGCTCACTACGCCTTGCTAGTTCCAGGACTGGCAGCTTCACCGAGATCACTGCGCAAGACAGCGGGCCGGGCATCGACCCGGCGAATGCCGAGCGTCTCTTCGACCCCTTCATCAGTTCAGTAGATGGGGGGAGACGTTCACCCACAGCCGGAAGCCCGGCGGCAGATCCTCAACCGCGCGCCAGATCACGAGATCCGACAGGGCCTGTCCGAGAACCCATTTGTCGATCGGCACGATGAGCCCCGCCTCCTCGGCCACGTCCAAGAAGGCCCCCGGGAGCTGGATCCCGTGGCCGGCGCGGTCCCAGCGCAGGAGCGCCTCCGCTCCGACCAGGTTGTCCGAGGCCAGGTCGATGATTGGTTGGTACACGAGGGCGAAATCAGTATCGAGCCCGCTGCGCAATCCACGCTCTATCTCGTATCGGTTGACAACGCGTTTGCGCATGCGTATGTCGAAATGCTCCCAGCCCGCATGTTTCCTCTGGCGGGCCAGGTATTTCGCGGTGTCCGCGTCTTGAAGGAGCGTCGCGGGACTTTGCCGTGGTGCACCCGAATCGGTCACGACGATCCCGACGCAAGGCCGGAGGCGATGCTCAATTCCTTTGATTTCGACGGGGAGGGCCAACAGTTCGACCAGAAGATCTCCGAAGGAGTCCGCACTGGCGACATCGGTATCCGGACAGACCACGACGAGTTCGTTCCCACCGAACCGGGCGACCGTGTCTCCTTCGCGGCGCAGCTCCATAAGGCGGTTGCCCATCTGGCGCAGTAACTCGTCGCCCACCTGATGACCGAAGACGTCATTGAGAACCTCGAATCCATCAAGGTCGATGAAGAAAAGCGCCAGGGAAGTGTTCGCGGCGGAGAGGGAGGCGACCGCCTCGGCGAGGCACACGTTGAGGAGTGCTCGATTCGGCAGTCCAGTGACCGAGTCATAGGAGGCCTGGTGCGCGTTCAATCGTTCGAGCCGCTCGACCAACTGTTGGTTCTCGACCACCAGTCGGTGCCGAATGAGCGAATGGATTACCGATTGGAGGAGCGTGTCTGGCGGAACCGGCTTCGTCAGGTAGGCATCCAGCTGGCCGACTGCGGCAAGCGCTGAGTCAAGGGTGACGTGGCCGGTGAGGAGGAGGACGGGTGACTCAGGGCATAGTTCTTTCAGCTGCCGTGCGAGCTGGATCCCGCTCCCGTCGGGCAGTCGATAGTCGACCAGTGCGGCGGCAGGACGGTGGATGGCTTGCAGGCGGAGCGCCTCGCGAGCACAGCTGGCACCGACCGAGCGAATCCCAACCGTAGCCAGCACGGCCCGAACACTTTCGCGCAACGAATCGTCGTCGTCGACGACGAGAACGACTTCCGCATCGTCAGGTTGGAACGCTGGAGGGTTCATGAGTGCGCAGCCTCTCTACGGCTCTAAACCTCGTGCTGCTTCGTGAACTGCTTCTATCAGCAGGCTCGGGGGGACTGGCTTTTTCAGATATTTGAAGACCCTTGGGGAGAGCTGGTCTCGAAGCTCGGGGGAGAAGTCATACGCCGATGCCATCAGTATCACGGGCGGCGGAGGTTCAGGATCGAGGGTCTCGACGACCGAGATGCCGTCCCGTTTCGGCATGCGCACGTCCAGCACCGCGACCGTGAATGAGGTTATGGCCAACTCCGCCAAGGCGGCTTCCCCGTCCTGTACTTCGACAACGGTGTAACCCACGCACCTCAGGATGGCGGCGGTGGTATCGCGTATTCCCTCATCGTCATCGGCCACGAGCACGATCACCTTGACATCGCCGGTCAAGGTGTCGCCCCGGCTTTAAGCATCTGCACGAGTTGTGCCCTGTAGGCGTCCACCTCGGCTCCATGGTTCCCCACCGACACCTCGATCCCCGATGGCGGAGAGCCGCTCCCGGCGCGCTGGGGGCATCCAGGACGGAGAGTGTTCGTGCGGGTGCCCTCACCGGTCAAAGCCGGCGTGGTCAGCGATGTCAACAAACCTCCCGCAGAGGCACCAACGCGATGGTCTAATTCACAGCGTACTACCGAACTATTGAAAGCCCCGCCCTCAAACAGGCGTAGCTTTGGAGGGACGTTCGGGGATGGGTTGGGAGGGGAGACTCCGCCCGCGGCTCAACCTGGAGCCAGCCGTACATAGCGGGCCGCAGAGAGAGTTACGTGGGAGGCCGCTGCCGCTGTCCTCGAGCAGGGCCTGCACCTCGTACCGCTCCCCGCCAAGGAGTTGCTGGCGGCTCAGGACAAGGTCGCGGCCGCTGAGGCCAGGCTGTGGGAGGTCCGGGAGCGCCTGCTCGGCCCTGCCTGCGTCCTGTCCATACCGGACTTGAACGCCGGGCCTGATGTCCGTAGGGGCTTTCGGCGCCGTTCAGAACGGCTCAGCCGGGAGTTTGTCTCCCATTTGGCTCCCAAAAACGCAACTTTGCGACCAGAACTGGCAAAACTGCGACGGCGCGGGTGTCCTGACCAGGGCGGTCTCGGTGGAGGCGAAGGGGATCGAACCCTCTACCTCTTGCATGCCATGCAAGCGCTCTACCAACTGAGCTACGCCCCCGAGGGAGCCGACAGCGTACCCGAAGCCTAGGAAGCCGCCGGCGTGGTCGGGGCCACCAGGAAGATCACTATGTCCCAGAGGATGTGGCTGACGATCAGGGACTCCATGTCCACGCCCAGGGCGGCCAGGGCCGACCACCAGGCGCCGGCCACGGAGGCGGCCCCGACCAGGGTGGGGTTGCCCGAACTGACGTGGACGCCGCCGTAGGCCACGGCGGCCAGTGCGGCGCCGGGCCAGCGGCCCCGGTGCGCGGCCAGCCGGCCCTGTAGGTGGCCCCGCCAGAACAACTCCTCGGCCGGGCCGATCACGGTGGCCAGGCGGGTGGCGATGGCCAGGTCGTTCTGGCCGTGGCGCAGGCTGTAGATGTCCTCGATGTCCCCGGCGCCGTCGGGCATGATCCGCCGGGCCAGGACATCCCCGACCCGGAAGACCCCATACAGGCCGCCGGCTACCAGGGCCCCCTCGACCATATGCCGCGGCCGGGGCCGGAGGCGGCGCAATCCGGACTCCCGGAGGAGGCTCAATCCGCCGAGGGCGGCACCGGTGCCGGTCATGCGGTTCCAGAAGCTGGCTCGGGGGCCCCGGAAGGTGGCTCCGAAGCAGGCGGCGGCCAGGGCTAGGGCCCCGGCGGTGCGGCTGCGCTCCGACATCAGGCGGCCAGGGCAAGGCCGGCCACCAGAAGGGCGCCGAAGACGGCGTGGAGGCGGGCGGTGGACAGATCGATCTTGGCGATGGAGCGGCGCTCGCCCCTGGCTCCCAGGTCGGCGGCGCGGACGGCCGCCACCAGCAGCGGGGCGGACAGGTCGGCGGCGGCGGCCTGGCGGGGGACGGCGCCCACCACCACGGCTGCGGTCACGGCCAGGAATGCCCCCATCACCAGGCCGACGTAGCCGAGGTGGGCTGCCCGGCCGCCGATGCGGATGGAGACGGTGCTGATGCCGGCCCGGGCGTCATCGGCGATGTCGCGCCACTCGTTGCCGTGGAGGATGGCTGTCACCAGCAGGCCCACCGGCACGCTCACGGCTAGGGCCCCGGCCGAGAGGCGGTGACGCAGGACGTAGTAGGTCCCCTCCACCATGACCGGGCCCATGAGAGCGAAGACCACCGGTAGGCCGAGAGCCCGGTACTTGAGCCGCAGGGGTGGGGCGGTGTAGCCGACCCCGCCGATGAGCCCCACCAGTCCGAGAAGGATGACCGGCCAGCCCCGGACGTAGGCCATCCAGGCGCCGACGACTACGGCCCCGGTCAGAAAGGCGCCGGCCAGTCCCAGGGCCTCGCGTTCGCTGATGCGGCCCCGCAGGATGGCCAGGCTGGCCCGGGGGGTGGTGATGGTGTCGACTCCCTTGCGGACGTCGAAGACTTCGTTGACGATGTTGGTGCCCAGATGGATGAAGGTGGCGGCCACCAGGGCCGCCACCGCCAGGCTCCACCGGAGCCGGCCCGGGCCTGCGGCGGCCAGGGCCACGGCGGCGGCCACGGGCACGGCACTGGCGGTAAGGCTGAACGGGCGCATGACCTCCCACCAGGCCGACAGCCGGTCAGCGAGTGGGCGGCGGGCCTCGATCGCGCCGCCGCCCCCGGCGCCGTCCGCAGCCGCCCCGCGGTTGGTTGCCCGTGACCACGGCCGGCCCCGGGACGGCCGCGCCACCGCCGAGCCCGCCCCGACATAGCCGGACCGGCCCAGGATGCCGGCGGCAGTGATGACACCGTCGATCTGGTCATCGTCCTGGACCACCGGCTGGAGTAGAGGCCGCTCCAGGCCGACCTGTTGGAACTGCCAGGCCCGCTCGGCTACGTCCTCGGGGCTGCCGCACAGGAGAAAGGCGTCGAGCAGTTCATCGGGCAGCAAGCCGGCGGCCCGGTGGTACTCCTCGGCCCGCCAGGCGGCGGCCACGTCGTCGCGTAGTTGGTGGGGGAGACCGGCCCGATCCAGAGACAGATCGGACAGCACGCTCATCATGTAGATGACGAAGGGCTCCCGCTTGGCCCGGTTCAGTGCCTCCCGCCGGTTGGGCCCGACCAGGCTGAGGAGATAACCGGCGGTGGTCACCGACCCGGCCTGCCGGCCGGCGGTGGCCTCGGCCCGGCGGAGCCGCTCGATGATCCCGGCCAGGCTGGCCAGCGACTCGGCCGGGCGGGCCAGGTAGCCGTCGGCCTTGGCCGCGGCCAGTTCCACCATGGCCGTCCGGTAGCCAGCCACGTAGATGGGGACGCGGTGGACGGGGTCGAACATGGGGACCAGCTCGGGGGCGCCCGGAACCGGGATGCGCTCCCCTCGCCAGAGGGCCCGCATGGTGTCGATGGCTTCACCGATCTGGGCGATGGCCCCGGCGGGGGTGTAGGGAACCTGCATCTGGGTCAGGCGCAGGGGAAGGCCGGAGCCCAGGCCGCAGATGATCCGGCCCGGGGCCATGTCATCCAGAGAGCTGATCGTCATGGCCGTAAGGACCGGATTGCGGGTCAGAGGGGAGAGGGCACCCAGGGCTATCTGCAGCCTCGGGATCTGCTCGGCCAGGGCCGAGGCGTAGGTGATGGCGTCGCGCTCGAAGTAGCTCTCGTGCAGCCAGATGGAGTCCAGTCCCGCCCGCTCGGCCCGCTCCGCCCAACGGAGCATCTCCCGGACCGAGCCCCGGGCGGCCAGACCGAGGCCGACCGGGCGGCTCAGCTCCGGCACGGACCCGGATGGTTCTGCTGGCGCCTCATCGAGGGAGTGACGCTACCCCCGCCCCGGATGGCCGCCGACATGCCGGCCGGTGCGGTCGGCAGCCTGGACCGGGCTCCGGGGCCGTCTTAAACCGACGAATGGGAGGGGACCAGTCAGTACCATTCCGTGATGGCCGAGGCCTACGACTTTGCCGGAATCGAAAAGAAGTGGCAGGCCCACTGGGCCGATGAGGGCACTTACGAGATCGAAAACGATGACCCGCGCCCGGCCTTCTACGTCCTTTCCATGTATCCCTACCCGAGTGGCCGGGCCCACATGGGCCACGTCCGCAACTACACCTACGGGGACCTGATCGTCCGGCACCGGACCATGAACGGCTACGGGGTGCTGAGCCCCATCGGGTTCGACTCCTTCGGCCTGCCGGCCGAGAACGCCGCCATCAAGACCGGCGCCCACCCCCGCTCCTTCACCGACGCCCGCATCGATGAGCTGAGCGCCAGCCTGCGGGCCATCGGCGCCATCTACGACTGGCGCCGCCAGGTCCATAGCCACGACCCCTCCTACATGCGCTGGACCCAGGTCATCTTCCTGCGCCTGTTGGAGGCGGGCCTGGCCTACCGGGCCATGGCCCCGGTCAACTGGTGCCCGGGCTGCCAGACCGTCCTGGCCAATGAGCAGGTGCTGGCCGACGGGACCTGCGAGCGCTCGGGCGATGTGGTTACCAAGCGCAACCTGGAGCAGTGGTTCTTCCGCATCACCTCATACGCCGATGACCTGCTGGCCGGATTGGTTGACCTGAACTGGCCCGAGCGGGTCAAGACCATGCAGCGCAACTGGATCGGCCGCTCAGAGGGGGCCCAGTTCGACATGGCCGTCCAGGGCCGGGATGACCTGACTGTGTCCGTTTTCACCACCCGGCCCGACACCGCCTTCGGAATGACCTACGCCGTGGTCGCCCCCGAGCACCCATTGGTGGGGGAGCTGACCACCGAGGCTCAGCGGGTGGAGGTGGAGGCCTTCGTGGAGAAGGTCAAGCACAGCAGCGATATCGAGCGCCAGTCCACCGAAGGAGCCCTGGAGAAGCGGGGCGCCTTCACCGGGAGCTACGTCATCAACCCCTTCAACGACCAGCCCGTGCCGGTCTACCTGGCCGACTACGTGTTGATGGGCTACGGGACCGGAGCGATCATGGCCGTGCCCGGGGAGGATCAAAGGGACTGGGACTTCGCCCGCGCCTACGGCCTGCCCATCATCCGCACCGTCCAGCCGCCCGAGGGCTGGGAGGGTGAGGCCTATACCGGCCAAGGCGTATCCATCAACAGCGCCTGGCTGGACGGCATGGAGATGGCCGAGGCCAAGGCGGCCGCCATCGCCTTCCTGGAGGAAAAGGGCATCGGGACCCGGCGGGTCAACTACCGCCTGCGGGACTGGCTGGTCAGCCGGCAGCGCTTCTGGGGCTGTCCCATCCCCATCATCTACTGCCCCGACTGCGGCATGGTCCCGGTCCCCGAAGACCAGCTGCCAGTGGTGGCTCCCGACGACGTGGAGTTCCGACCCACGGGGGAGTCCCCGCTGCGCTACCACCAGGGTTTCCTGCACGTCGAGTGCCCGGGCTGCGGCGGTCCGGGCGAGCGCGAGACCGACACCATGGACACCTTCGTGGATTCGTCCTGGTACTTCCTGCGCTTCTGCGACCCCTGGGCCGCCGACGTGCCCTTCGACCCGGCCGCGGCCGAGCGTTGGATGCCGGTGGACCGTTACATCGGGGGCATCGAGCACGCCATCCTGCACCTGCTCTACGCCCGCTTCTTCACCCGGGCCCTGGGCGACATCGGGCTGGTCCCCAAGGGTCTGCGCGAGCCCTTCGCCACCCTGTTCACCCAGGGGATGGTGCGCCTGGGCGGCACCCGGATGTCCAAGTCGAAGGGCAACCTGGTCTCACCCGATGACGTACTGGCCGAGGTGGGCGCGGACGTGCTGCGGCTGTCCCACCTCTTTGCCGGCCCGCCCGCCGATGACGTGGACTGGGAGACGGTCGGAGTCGAGGGTTGCAGCCGGTTCCTGGCCCGGGTCTGGCGGGTGGGTTCCGAGGATCCCGACGCCTTCCCGGTGATCGACCGGGACGAGACCGACGCCGACCGGGAGGTGACCCGATCGGTGCACCGGCTGATCCAGCGTATCGATGATGACTTCGAGCGCTGGTCCTACAACACGGCGGTGGCGGCCCTGATGGAGTTCGTCAACGGCCTGTACCGGTACGGGCGCAGCCCGGATGGAGCCCGGAGGGCGACCATCGCCCCGGCCGTGGACACCCTGCTGCTTTTGCTGGCCCCGATGGCGCCGCATATCACGGCCGAGCTGTGGGAGCGCCGGCGGGGTGGCCACATCCACACCGAGACCTGGCCCCAGGCCGATCCGGAGCTGGCCCGCCTGGAGCGCACCACCATGATCGTCCAGGTCAACGGAAAGGTCCGGGACCGCATCGAGGTGGACGCGTCCATCAGTGAGGCCGAGGCGGAGGCGCTGGCCCTGGCCTCGGAGCGGGTCATCGAACTGCTGGCCGGTCAGGCGCCCCGGCAGGTCATCGTGCGCCCGCCGGCGCTGGTCAACGTCGTCGCCTGAGGCGGGGGCGCCCCGCGGCCGGCGCCGCCCGGCGCCAGCCCGCCCTAGGGCGCCAGCGCCTTCACCGAATCGGGCAGCCGGTCGGCTACCCGGATGATGGGTATGCCCGTCTGGGTGTTGGCGTGCATCTCGGCAAAGGCCCGGCTCAACTGCTCGAAGGGGTAGATCTCCTTGTGGATGGTGGGGCGGAAGACCGAGCCGTAGAGATCGGTGGCAGCCTCGGCGCCCTGCACCGTTTCATAGTGGGTGTGGTCGATGGTGACCTGCTTGACCGACATGAGCGTGGAGTTGTATTCGACCACCTGGGAGAGCTGCCAGCCGGCGCTGATGTTGACCCCCTCACGGGCGGCCACGGCCAGGCCGGCCGGGAAGACGGGGCCGCGCAGCATGTCGCAGACGAGGTGCATGTCGTCCCCGCCGGTGAGGGAGCTGACGTGCTTACGGAAGGCGCTCACGTCCTCGCGGGCGGCAAAGCGGTTGTACTGGCGCTGGTCGATGCCGATGATGCCCATCTTCTCCAAGGCCTCCCGCCGCTCGGGGCTGCCCGAGCAGAAATAGGCGGTGTGGCCTTCTGACTTGGCCAGCATCAGGAACAGTTCGGACACGCCACCGCCGAAGCCGAGGACGTTGAGATGGGACCGCCGCTCCCGGGGGACCTTGATCCGGTAGATGCCAAGGGCCCGGCGCCACATGTGATACGCCGTCGGCGCCCGCAGGGGCAGGGCGGCTATCTCCCAGAGGTTGAGGCCGGACTCGAGCGGGGCCGGGATGAGCTGCCAGTCGCCCACCACCGCCTCCTCGGCGTACCAGCCGATGGACTCGGGCTGGTCGTAGGCCCAGATGCGCAGGGGAAAGCCGTAGCGGTCGGGCTCACCGTTGCAGTGGGTGATGACGACGTCCCCGGGCTTGAAGCGCTTGACGTTGGCGCCGGTCTCGATGACCTCGCCCACCGCCGAGTTGCCTGGGTAGATCCGCCCGCCCCGCAACTCGGCGATGTTGACCGTATCGGCGGTGGCGGCGTGGTCGATGTTGTGCTCGGCCGACACGGCCAGGATGCGCATGCGGACATCGGAGGGCCCCACGTCCCGCAGCTCGAGATCATCGAGCTGGATGACCCTGGATACGTCTACATCGGCGGCCTTGCCGCCGGTCCTCTCCCGCTCAGCCGCAATGGCTTCGGCTGTTATGGACCAGGCCCGCACTTTGTTTCCCATGGGCCCAGAAGCTACGGGCCCGGCGCCGGGTAGTTCCAAACCGGGCCTTGGCCGCCCCTCTCGGGCCGCCCCTATCGGGCCGGCGCCACGGGACGGCCGCCGGCGGCGGGCCGGGCTCAGCCGGCCTTGAGGGTCTCCACGATGTCGGCCCAGGTGTCCCCGTCGGAGCGGTAGGGGGCGTAGAAGCTCATCCGGTCGACCGCGCTGCCGAAGCGATCCAGCAGGAGCCCGCCGACCTTGTCTGGGGCCCCTACCACCGCGAAGGCGTCCAGCACGTCGGGGGTGATCAGCTCACCCATCTCGATCCACTTGCCCTGCTTGGACAGGGTGTTGAGCTCGGTCTGCAGGTCCCCCCAGCCGTGCAGCTCCAGCACCGGGCGGTAGGCCGGGGTCGAGCCGTAGAAGGCGATCTGGCGCCGGACGCCGATCTCGGCGTCGGCCATCTCCTTCTCACTGGCGCCGGTGACGACGAAGGCCGGGTAGGAGAGCTGGAAGTCCGACCGGGAGCGACCCGACTTGGCCAGGCCCCGCTCGATGGCCGGCAGGGTCACCTCCCGAAGGTAGCGCTCGGTGGTGAAGCCGTGGACGAGCATGCCGTCGGCCACTTCCCCCGCCACGGCGGTCATGCCGTCGCCCACCGCGGCCAGGAAGACCTTGGGCTTGCCATGGGGGTTGGGTCCGGGGCTGAAGAAGGGCGTCATCAGAGTGTGGGTGTAGAAGTCGCCCCGGAAGTCGAGCTTGGTGCCCTCGTTCCAGCTGTCCCAGATGGCGTGCATGGCCTGGATGAGCTCGCGCATCCGGGGGGCCGGATGCGACCACGGCATGGAGAAGCGCTTCTCGATGTGGGGCTTGATCTGCGAGCCCAGGCCGAGGAAGAAACGGCCGCGCGAGTACCAGTTGAGGTCGTTGGCCAGGCTGGCCAGGGTCATTGGGTTGCGGGCGAAGGCCACGGCTATCCCGGTGCCGAGTTCGAGGCGCTCGGTGTGCTCGGCGGCCAGGAGCAGGGGCAGGAAGGGGTCGTGGCCGGTCTCGGCCGACCAGGCCCCGTCATAACCGGCCTCCTCGGCTCGCTTGGCCGCGGCCGGCACATCGCTCAGGGTTCCGGGGATACCACCGTCTACTCGCATGGGCCGACGTTAACGGCGCCGGGTGGTGACGTGCTGGGCCGGGTGACGCCAGGCCGGCGGGGCTGGGGGTCCCCGCCGGCACCGTGCGGCCGGAGGCCGCACAATGCACTCAGTCTTGGTCGCGCAGGAAGCGCTGCAGCTCGGCGGCTATCTCATCCCCCGAAGGGATCTCCCCCAGGTTCATCGGAGTGCCCTCGCTGCTGTCCACGGTGGCCTCCAGCTGGGCGATCATGGCCTGGTGCTCCTGGCTGTTGGCAATGAGGTCATCCACCCGCCGGCCGGCTACGTCGGCAGCCGTCTCCAGACCGCTGGTGTCCAGGGACAGCTCGGCCACCATGGCCAGGCCGCTGATGAGGGCGGCGCTGGCGGCCGGGAAGGGTAATGCGGCCACATAGTGGGGGACGCGGGCCCACAGCCCGACGGCGGGGATACCCGCCTCCCTGAAGGCGACCTCCAGGGCGGCCTCGATGTTGGCCGGCACCTCGATGTCCCCGGAAACGAAACCGATGCGGGCGGCCAGGCCCTCCTCGGTGGTGGTGGTAGCCAGGCGGACGGGGCGGGTGTGGGGGACCGGAGCGGGGAAGGCCCCGAGGCCGACCGCCATCCGCACCCCCAGCTCCACGGCCAGGCTCACCACCTCGCTGACGAAGGCGCCCCAGCGCATGTCCGGCTCCGGGCCGACCAGGAGGAGCATGTCCCGGCCCTCCCGGTCGGTGCTCAGCAGCAGGCGGGGCTGGGGCCAGGTCAGGCCCTGGTTGATGCCGTCCTGGATGTGGACGGTGGGCCGCCGGGCCCGGTAGTCGATCAGCTCATCAGCGTCGAAGACAGCCACCGGTCCCTCCGTCCCGCCCTCCAGCAGGGAGGCCATGGCCGTGGCCCCACCCAAGCCGGCGTCGATCCAGCCGTCGAGTTGAACGACCAGAACGGGGTCGATGGGCTGGCGGGAATCGGTCCGCCGGTACAGGGCCACTTGGTCCGCTCAGAGCTCCGCCGCCGCCCGGCGGGCCGCCTCGGCCAAGCTGTCGATCTGGGCGCCGAAGCCGCCGATGCCCTCCCGGTCCCCACCCATGGCCCCGCCCTCGTAACGGGCGAAGACTCCTTCCAGGATGCAGGCCAGCTTCCAGTAACCGAAGGCGATGTAGAAGGGCAGGGCGGACATGTCCGTCCCGGTGCGGGCGGCGTAGCGGGCTGACAGTTCGGCCCGGGACAGGAAGCCGGGCAGGGCGGTGGGCGAGACGCCCAGGGCGCTCTGGGTGTCGCCCGCCTCGGCCCAGTAGACCATGAGCAGGCCGAGGTCGGCCATGGGATCGCCCAGGGTGCAGATCTCCCAGTCGAGGACTGCGCGGATGGTGCCGTCATCCCCGAGCATGGTGTTGTCCAGGCGGTAGTCCCCATGCACGATGGCGGCCGGGCCCTGGTCCGGGATGCGGGCGGAGAGGAAGTCATGGACCTCGTCCACCGCCGGCACCCGGCGCTCCCGGCCCTCCACCGACTGGCGGAACTGGCCGTACCACCGCTTGAGCTGGCGCTCGATGTAGCCCTCCTTCCGGCCGAGCTCGCCGAGGCCCACGGCGTCAACGTCCACGGCGTGGATGTCAGCCAGCACGTCCACCATCTGTTCACTGGCCCGCCGACGTCCCTCCTTGTCCAGCGCCGCCTCCACCTTGGCCGGGTCGCGCAGGATGTGACCCTCCACATATCCCATGACGTAGAAGGGCCGGCCGTTGACCGACTCGTCCCCGCAGAAGCCGAGGGCGGGGGCCACCGGCACCGACGTGGGGCTCAGGGCGGAGATGATGCGGTGCTCCCTCGACATGTCGTGGGCGGTGGGCAGTACATGGCTGACCGGGGGTCGGCGCAGCACGTAGGCCGAGCCGTCGGCGCCAGTGACCTTGAAGGTCAGGTTGGACCGCCCTCCAGCTATGAGGTCGAAGCGGAACGGCCCCGCCGCCCCGGGGATATTGGCCTCCAGCCAGGCCGTCACCCTGGCTACGTCGATGCCTTCCGGTCCCTGCGCATCGCCCCCGGTTTCACTCACGGAAGGAAACCTACCGGCCCTCCGCCCGGACGGCCCGGGAGGGACGGCTCGGGCCCGGGGCAGGTAACGTCGAAGTGGATGATCGACGTAACCGATGCCACCTTCGAAGCTGATGTTCTGGCCCGCTCGGACACCGTCGCGGTGGTCGTGGATCTGTGGGCCCCCTGGTGCGGGCCGTGCAAGACCCTCGGTCCCATCCTGGAGCGGGTGGTCGGCGCCACCGACGGCGCCGTGGAGCTGGCCAAGGTCAACGTGGACGAGAACCCCGGCATCGGCCAGGCCTTCCGGGTCCAGTCCATCCCCGCCGTCTATGCCATCAAGGGCCGCCAGGTGGTGGACTCCTTCATCGGGGCCCTGCCCGAGGCGGCGGTGCGGGACTGGGTCTCCAAGCTGGCCCCCCAGCCCACCGAAGCCGACCTCCTGGCCCAGGCCGGTGACGAGGCCTCGCTGCGCAAGGCCCTGGAGCTCCAGCACGACCACCGGGCCGCCGTGGTCGGCCTGGCCGAGATGCTGGCCGAGCGCGGAGAAGAGGAGGAGACCCTCGCTCTCCTGGCCCGCATCCCCGAGGATGCCGACACCCGCCGCATAGCCGCCCTGGCCCGCCTCGGCGGCCAGACCCCCGTGGACCGGGTGGCCGAGGACGGGATGGAAGCCCGCCTGGACGCCCTGCTCGATCGGGTGAAGGGGGATGAGGAGGCGAGGCAGGAGTTTGTCGATCTGCTGGAGACCATGGGGCCGGACGATCCCCGCACGGCCACCTACCGCCGGGCCCTGACGGCGCGCCTGTTCTGAGCCGCCCGGTGGCGGCAGCGGGGATGTGCCTCGACCTGGCCGGGCGCCGGTACGACCTCCGCTCCCGGGCGCTGGTCATGGGCATCCTCAACCGGACCCCCGACTCCTTCTACGACCGAGGGTCGCACTTCGCCCTCGGGGCCATGCTGGACCGGGCCGCCGGGTTGGTGGCCGACGGGGCCGACATCCTCGACGTGGGCGGCGTCAAGGCCGGCCCCGGGCCCGAGGTCGGTCTGGAAGAGGAGATCGAGCGGGTGGTGCCGGCGGTGGAGGCTCTGGTCGAGCGCTTCGAGGTACCCGTGTCGGTAGATACGTGGAACGCCCGGGTGGCCAGGTTGGCGTATGCGGCGGGAGCGGTCATTGGCAATGACATCAGTGGCTTTTGCGATCCGGACTATCTGCCCGCCGCCGCCGCCGCCGGCGCGGCCGTGGTGGCGACCCACATCCGCCTCGGGCCGCGCATCCCTGATCCCGAGCCGGTCTATGCCGACGTGGTGGAGGACGTGGCTGGCGCCCTGGTTGAGATGGCGGCGCGGGCCGGCGCCGCCGGTATCCCCGCCGAGCGGATAGTGGTCGACGCCGGCCTGGATCTCGGCAAGACCTGGCCGCAGTCCCTCGCCCTGCTGCGGGCCTCGGACCGGCTGGCCGGCCTGGGCTTCCCGCTGCTGTTGTCGGCGTCCAACAAGACCTTCCTCGGTCGGCTGCTCGACCTGGAGGTGGGGGAGCGGCGGGAGGCCACCCTGGCCGCCTGCGCCCTCGGCATCGCCCGGGGGGCCCGGGTGCTGCGGGTCCACGACGTCAAGGGCGTCCGACGGGTGCGGGACACGCTGGCCGCCGTGCTGGAGGCGGCGCCCGAGGCGGTGCCGGTGGCGCCGGTGCCCGAGGCGGTGCCGGCGGAGGCCGGCCGGCCGGCCCAACTGGCCGTGGCGCCGGGCCCGGAGGGCGGCCAGTGACGGCGCCGCTGCCGGTCTATCTGGTCAAGGGGGACGACGCGTCGCTGGTGTCCCAGTCCCTGAGCGGGCTGCTGGCCGAGGTAACGGCGTCGGATCCGAGCGGTCTGGGCCTGGAGGACCTCTCCTCCGAGGAGCCCGACATCGGCGCCGTCATCGACGCCTGCCTGACCCCGCCGTTCCTGGCCGACCGGCGCACCGTGCTGATCCGGGACCTCGGCCGCCTGCCCGCGGCCGAGGTGGACCGGCTGGTCGCCTACCTGGAGGCTCCCAACGAGACCACCAGCCTGGTCCTGGCCGCCACCGGCGCCGTGCCGGCGCGCCTGGTGACGGCCGTGCGCCAGGCCGGCCACGTGGTCGACGCCGCCACTCCCACCGGCAAGGGCCGCAACCAGTGGCTGGTGGCCCGGCTGCGGGAATCCCCGGTCAACTTCGATGCCGCCGCCGGCGCCGCCCTGGGGGAGCACCTGGGTGAAGACCTCGGCCGCCTGGCGGGGATAGTCGGAGCCCTCAGCGCCGCCTACGGCGCCGGGGCCAGTATCGGGGTGGCCGAGCTGGAGCCCTTCCTGGGCGAAGCCGGTGCGACCGCGCCGTGGGAGTTGACCGACGCCATCGACCGGTCCGACTCCGGCGCCGCCCTGGTGGCCCTGCACCGACTGATGGGCTCCGGGGCCAGGCATCCACTGGTGGTGCTGGCCACCCTGCACCGGCACTTCTCGGCCATGGCCAGACTGGACGGGGCCGGGGTCACCAGCGACGCCGAGGCCGCCACCCTGCTCGGCCTGCGCGGCACCTTCCCGGCGTCCAGGGCCCGGACCCAGGCCGGGCGGCTCGGCCACGCCGGCATCGTCCGGGGCATGGCTCTCATCTATGAGGCCGACATCGACTTGAAGGGTCGCACGGCCGTGCCCGGTGAGGCCGTGGTGGAGGTGCTGGTGGGCCGCCTGGCCCGCCTAGGGCCGCGGCGCAGCCAGCCGACGGGCCGGCGGGGGGCGCCCAGCCGGCGCTGAGGCGGCGCCGGCGCGGCGGCGCTAGGAGGAGGAAGTCTGCTGGAGGCCGGTGATGCGGCGAACCAGGGCGGACTTGCGATTGGCCGCCTGGTTCTTATGGATGATGCCCTTGGCCGCCGCCTTGTCCAGGCGCTTGATGGCCAGGCGCAGGGACTCGGTGGAGCTTTCGGCTCCGTCCTCGGCGGCCCGGACGGCGTTCTTGACCCGGGTCTTGAGCTCGGAGCGAACGGCCTTGTTGCGCTCGCGCAGGCGCTCGTTCTGACGGTTCCGCTTGATCTGACTCTTGATGTTGGCCATGGCTGTCCGGCGCTCGCTTGCAGGGAGAGAAGGGGTGTCACCGGGGCCATTCGGCCATCCGGGAACCCGCAGATGCTAGCAGTTGGCCGGGGTGAGCAGCCCGTAGGCTGGGCGGGTGCCCTCCCCCCGCATTGCCGTGGTGCCTCGCGGGGTGGACTGGGTCGAAGCGGCCGTGGAGTCGGCCGGGGGGAGCCTGGTCGAGCCGGCCCAGGCCGAGGCCCTGGTCTGGATGGCGGCGTGGAGCGATGAGGGTCTGAGCGAGGCCCTGGAGGCGGGACCGTCCATCCGGTGGGTGCAATTGCCCCTGGCCGGGGTGGAGGGCTTTGCCGGGACAGGGCGCTTCGGGGATGGGCGGACCTGGACCTGCGCCAAGGGCGTCTACGCCGAGCCGGTGGCCGAACACGCCCTGGCCCTGGCCCTGGCCGGCATGCGCAACGTGGCCGCCTCGGCCCGAGCCACCAGCTGGGCCCGGCCGACCGGGCGGATCCTCCATGGTCGGGACGTCTGCATCGTGGGCGGCGGCGGCATCACCGAGGCCCTGCTTCGGCTCCTCGCTCCCTTCGGCACCCAGAACGTGGTGGTGCGCCGGAGCCACGACGCCCTCCCCGGGGCGGATCGGACCATGACCCCCGCGCACCTGCTCGACGCCATCGGGATGGCCGACCTGGTCGTGCTGGCCCTGGCCCTCACCCCCGAGACCGAGGGCCTGGTCGGCGCCGCCGAGTTGGCCGCCATGCGGCCCGAGGCCTGGCTGGTCAACGTGGCCCGTGGACGCCACATCCGCACCGATGACCTGGTCGACGCCCTGGGCCGCGACGCCATCGGCGGCGCCGCTCTGGACGTCACCGATCCCGAGCCGCTGCCCGACGGGCACCCGCTCTGGTCGATGCCCAACTGCATCATCACGCCCCATGCCGCCAACACCCCGGACATGGCCGTGGCGCCCCTGTCGGAGCGCATCCGACAGAACGTGGCCCGCTTCGGGAGGGGTGAGGAGCTGATCGGGCTCATCGACCCCGCCCTGGGCTACTGAGCCGAACCGACCGAGCCGAGACCCGTGCCTTCCCACATCCGCAACCTGTCGATCATCGCCCACATCGACCACGGTAAGTCCACCTTGTCCGACCGCATCCTGGAGCTGACCGGGGCCGTCGATCCCCGGGACATGCGGGCCCAGTACCTCGACTCCATGGACATCGAGCGGGAGCGGGGCATCACCATCAAGGCCCAGAACGTGCGGGTCCACTGGCGCGACCACGTGCTGCACCTGATCGACACCCCCGGACACGTTGACTTCGGCTACGAGGTCAGCCGGAGCCTGGCCGCCTGCGAGGGCGTCATCCTCCTGGTGGACGCCTCCCAGGGCATCGAGGCCCAGACGCTGGCCAACTGCTACCTGGCCCTGGAGAACGACCTGGAGATCGTGGCCGCTCTCAACAAGATCGACCTGCCCGCCGCCGAGCCCGAGCGCCATGCCAAGGAGATCGAAAACGTCCTCGGCCTGGCCGCCTCCGACATCCTCCACATCTCGGCCAAGACGGGGGAGGGTGTGGCCGAACTGCTCGACGCCGTGGTGGCGCGCATCCCGCCGCCCGGAGGGGACCCCGACGCCGATCTGGCCGCCCTCATCTTCGACTCCTATTACGACCAGTACCGGGGCGTGGTCAGCTCGCTGCGGGTCATGGAGGGCACCCTCAAGACCGGAGCCCGGCTGCGCTTCATGCAGACCGGCGCCACCCACGATGTCGAAGAGATCGGCGTGCGCACGCCTGTGCCCCGGCCGGTGGTCAGCCTCGGCCCGGGGGAGGTGGGTTATCTCATCGCCGGCATCAAGGACGTGGGGGAGGCCCGCTCGGGTGAGACGGTCACTTTGGCCGCGCATCCGGTAGCCCAGCCCCTGCCCGGCTATCAGGACCCCAAGCCCATGGTCTTCTGCGGCCTGTATCCCGTGGACGGGGACGAGTACTCCGACCTGCGCGACTCATTGGAGAAGCTGCGCCTCAACGACTCCAGCTTCACCTACGAGCCCGAGACATCCGGGGCCCTGGGCTTCGGCTTCCGCTGCGGCTTCCTCGGCCTGTTGCACATGGAGATCGTGCGGGAGCGCCTGGAGCGCGAGTTCGACCTCAGCCTGATCGCTACCGCCCCGTCGGTCGCCTACCGGGCCACCCTGGCCAACGGCGAAGTCGTGGAGGTGGACAACCCGTCCGAACTCCCCGCACCCAACCTGCTGGCGGCCATCGAAGAACCCTTCCTCAACGCCACCGTGCTGCTCCCCGCCGAGTACACCGGCACGGTCATGGAGCTCTGCCAGTCCCGGCGGGGCGACATGGTGAAGATGGAATACCTCTCGCCCGAGCGCGTCGAGCTTATCTACCGGATCCCCCTGGCCGAAGTGGTGGTGGACTTCTTCGACCAGCTCAAGAGCCGGACCAAGGGTTACGCCAGTCTCGACTACGAGCCGGCCGGCTACGAGGCGTCCGAGTTGGTGAAGATCGACGTGGTCTTGAACGGCGTTCCGGTGGACGCCTTCTCCACCGTCATGCACAAGTCCAAGGCCTCTGAGTACGGCCGGCGCATGACCGAAAAGCTGCGCGAGCTGATCCCGCGCCAGCTCTTCGACGTGCCGATCCAGGCTTCAATAGCCGGGCGGATCATCGCCCGCGAGACGGTCAAGGCCAAGCGCAAGGACGTGCTGGCCAAGTGCTACGGCGGTGACATCAGCCGCAAGCGAAAGTTGCTGGAGCGCCAGAAGGAAGGCAAGAAGCGGATGAAGTCCATCGGCCGGGTCGAAGTGCCCCAGGAGGCCTTCATATCCGCATTGCGCCTAGAGGACTGAGCCCATTGTCCGGCCGCCGGCCGGACGGTGCCGGCGGGGACCCCAGCCCCGCCGGCCTGGCGACTCAGACTCTGACTGAGGCCATGCGGTCGAGGGCCTCTTCGGCCTCGGCTACGAAGCGGGCCACCAACTCGGCGGCGGGGACCAGTTCATGGATGGCGCCCACGCCCTGGCCGGCCGGGTAGCACTCCTTGTCCGGGTCGACTTCGTCCTCGGGCCCGCCGCCGAGGTGCATGGCGCCGTCGCCGGCGGAGCGGCCGATCTGGTTGGGGAAGGGCTGCAGCTCATCGGTGTGGGTCTCCCACCACGTGTTGTAAGAGTTGCGCACGGCCCGCAGCGTCTTGCCCGTGTAGGCCCGGGTGACGACGGTGCCGTCCTCGGCCGTGCTGACCAGAGCCTCTTTGTATCCCGGCACCGAGCGGGCCTCGGGGGTGGCGATGAAGCGGGTGCCCACCCAGATGCCGTCAGCGCCGAGAGCGATGGCGGCGGCCAGGCCCCGGCCGTCGAAGATGCCCCCGGCTGCCACCACCGGCACCCGGTCCCCGACGGCGTCAACTATCTGGGGCACCAGGGGCATGGTGGCCACCTGGCCGGTGTGGCCGCCGGCCTCGGTGCCCTGGGCGATGACCAGGTCACAGCCGGCCTCGACGGCCCGGCGGGCGTGGTCAACTTTGCCGCACATGTTGGCCACCAGCAGGCCGGAGCGGTGGCACTGCTCGATGACATCCCGGGGCACGCCCAGGCCGGCCACGAAGACGTTGGCCCCGGCCTCCACGATCTTCTCCACCTGGGCCCCCATGTCCCGGGAGGCGGCGGTGAGCAGGTCGACGCCGAAGGGCTTGGACGTGCCGGCCCGCACCGTCGCCATTTCCTTTACCATCTGGTCCATCCCCATGGTGGAGGCGCCCAGGCACCCGAACCCTCCCGCCTCGGACACGGCCGTCACCAGGGCCGAATAGGAGACCCCACCCATGCCCGCCAGCATGACGGGGTGTTCGATTCCTAGGACATCGGTCAATCGCGTACGCATGGGCGCCTTTCTAGTCGCTGGGGCCGGCACGGCCCGGGCCGCCGCTGGGGCCGGAGCCGGCGCCGGGGCCGATCAGGCTGAGAGGAAGCGCAGGGCGGCGTCGATGGCCCGGAAGTCCTTAGGGGTGGCGAAGTGGTCGACGCCGGCCAGGCTGACGAACTCGACATGGGGCAGCGCCTCCACCAGCGGCTCCGCCGGCCCGGCAAAGTCCTTGTCCCCCAGGATCACCAGCACTGGACAACTGACCCTTCCCAGACGGGCGGCGTCGAGGGGTGGGGGTACTCGTCGCATCACCGCCGCCAGCGCTCGGCGGTCGTTGCGGGGATCGGAGGCCATCTTTTCGAACACTCGCAGGCCGATCTGGTCGGGGGGGGCCCCGTGCTCGACGGCATCGGCCAGGGCGTCGTTGGCCTCGTTGCGGAACAGGTTGGCCCCCACGCCCATCACCACCAGGCGCCCGAAGCGCTCGGGCTGATTGCTGGCCAAAGTGAGGAGGATGCGGGCGCCGAGGGAGAACCCGACCGCATCGACCCGGGGGTGCTCGGCAAATGCAGCCAGCACATCGCCTTCCATCTCCGCGTAACCAGCCGGGTCGGTGGGCTTATCGGCATGGCCGTGACCGGGCAGGTCGGGGCCGATGACCTCCCGGCCCTCGTCGGCCAGGAGATCGGGCCAGCCGTCCTCGGCCCAGCCGTGTTGGAACGAGCTTGCGAAGCCGTGGATCAGCACCACCGGGTTGGGCACGGGCGGCAGGCTATCCCGGGGCCACAGAGGTCTGCCTGGCACTCGGTAGACTCGACTGCCAACGCCTAACGCTCAACGCTGCCCGGTGGGAGGAGGTGCCTGTGGACTCCGAGCTGGACGATCGCAAGGCGGCCATCCTCCGGGCCGTGGTTGAGCAGTACATCGAGACGGCCCAGCCGGTCGGCTCGGGTCACGTGGCCGGCCGCCCGGACGTGCCCGTCTCCTCGGCCACCGTGCGCAACGAGCTGGCCGCCCTGGAGAAGGAGGGCTTCCTGGTCCAGCCGCACACTTCGGCGGGGCGGATCCCGACTGACAAGGGATACCGGTTCTTCGTCGATCGGCTGCAGGCGCCCGGCCCGCTGGACCCGGCGGCCCGCCAGCAGGTCAAAGAGTTCTTCGCCAAGGCGCACGGGGAGCTGGAACAGATGCTCCAGGACACCTCCCGGCTCCTGTCCCAGATGACCTCCTACGCCGCCGTGGTGGTCAGCCCGCCCACCGAGGCGGCCAGCCTGCGCTCGATCCAGGTGGTGAGCCTGGCCCCCCGCCTGGCCCTGGTGGTCGGCGTGGTCTCCAACGGCAGCGTGGTCAAGCACAGCCTGGAGCTGGCCGAGGACGTCTCCCCAGAAGAGCTGGGCGCCCTCTCGGCCCACCTCTCCGCCCACCTGGTGGGGAAGGCGACGGTGGACTTGGCCGTGCTGCCCGCCACCGGGGATGAGGTCCTCGACCGGCTCGCTGGCCTGGCCAGCCACGCCCTCAGCGACACGGCCGGTCCGGATCACGAGCAGGTCTTCATGGGGGGCGCGTCCCGGATGGCCTCGGCCTTCGATGCCGTGGATACCGTGCGCAGCGTGCTCGGCGCCCTGGAACAGCAGTACGTGGTGGTGTCTCTGCTGCGCGACGTCCTGGACCGGGGCCTGTCGGTGGCCATCGGCCATGAGCACGGCCTGGTCCCCCTGGCCGAGTGCGCGGTGGTGGTGGCCCCTTACGGGGGCGCCGGGGGCGACGGGACGGGGACCATCGGCGTGCTCGGCCCGACCCGGATGAACTACCCGCAGGCCCTGGCCGCGGTGGCCGTGGTCAGCCAGCGCCTGGACCGCCGGCTGGAGGAAGGATGAGCCGGGCCGAGTCCGACTACTACGAGCTGCTCGGCGTGAGCCGCAACGCCTCGGAGGACGAGCTCAAGCGGGCCTATCGCAGTCTGGCCCGCCAGCTGCATCCCGACACCCACGGGGCTACGCCCAACGCCGAGGCCGAGGAGCGCTTCAAGGCCGTCACCGTGGCCTACGAGACCCTGCGTGACCCCGAGCGCCGGCGCCGTTACGACATGTTCGGACCCGACGGCGCCCGGGCCGGCGCCGGGGCCGGGGGGATGGACCCCAACGCCTTCTTCGGGGGCGGCGGGCTCAATGACATCTTCGATGCCTTCTTCGGGGGAGGCGGCGGGGGCGGTGGCTTCGGGGCCGCCGGCCGGCGCCCATCGCCCCATCCCCGGGGCGCCGACGCCGAGGTGGCCCTCCAACTCAGCTTCGAGGAAGCCGTCTTCGGAGCCCAGAAGGAGGTGTCGGTCCGCACGGCCACGGTCTGCACCACCTGCTCTGGCAGTGGCGCCCGGCCCGGGTCGACGCCGACCCGCTGCTCGGCCTGTGAAGGGGCGGGGGAGGTCCGCCGGGTGCGCCAGTCCATCCTGGGCCAGGTCGTCACCGCCGCTCCCTGCCAGCGCTGTGGCGGGCTGGGGGAGGAGGTGCGCAGCCCCTGCGTCGACTGCGGCGGGGACGGTCGGCGCAGCGAAACCCGGACCTGGCAGGTCGATGTGCCCGGCGGTGTGGACCACGGGGTGACCCTGCGCCTGACCGGCCGGGGCCCGGTCGGCCCCCGTAACGGCCCGCCCGGTGATCTCTACGTCCACCTCATGGTCACGCCCCACCAACGATTCCAGCGGGAGGGCTACGACCTCATCCAGACCGTGCACGTCACCATGGCCCAGGCCGCCCTCGGGGTCCGCATGCCGTTCGAGACCCTGGACGGCAGCGAGGAGCTGGAGGTGCCGGCGGGCACCCAGAGCGGGCGGGTCTTCAAGCTGCGGGGCCGGGGTGTTCCCCGGACCGACGGGCGGGGCCGGGGCGACCTGCTAGTGCCGGTGGTCGTGGATGTACCGAACGGGCTGTCCAAGGCGGAAGAGGAGCTGCTGCGCCAGTTTGCCGCCGAGCGGGGCGAGGAGGTCAGCCCGCCCGACTCCGGGAGCCTAAGGGCGCGGATCCGCTCGGCCTTCCGCTGAGCCGGTGACCGGGTCCGGCGGCCCCCACCCGGAGCTGCGGGCGGCGCCGGCCCACGTCTTTGTGGCCCACCTAGACCATCCCGAGCTCGAGGAGGACGACGCCCACCACCTGACCCGGGTGATGCGCCTGCGGGACGGGGCGGCGGTGGGCCTCTCCGACGGGGCCGGGCGCTGGCGCACGGGGCGGCTCACGCTCGGCGCCCCGACCGGAGCCGGGCCTGGCGCCGGCGCCCGGCGGGCGGGTATCGAGCCCGATGGCCCGATCACGGCCGATCCGGCCCCTGAGCCCGCCGTCTCCCTGGCCGTCGCGCTGCCCAAGGGGGACCGGGGAGACTGGGCGGTTCAGAAGCTGACCGAGCTGGGCGTGGATGAGATCATCGTCCTCGATGCCGCCCGCTCCGTGGTCCGCTGGGACGAGGACCGCGCCTCCCGCGGCATGGCCAGGCTCAGCCGCATAATCCGTCAGGCCGCCATGCAGGCCCGCCTAACCCGCCTGCCCCGCCTGGCCGGGCCGCTCACGGTGGCCCGGGTGGCGGCCGACCCGGGCGTCGCCTGCGCCGGGGCCGAACCCGGCGCCGCCAACGCCCCCGATCTGGCCCACCCCCGGGTCCTCATCGGGCCCGAGGGGGGATGGGCGGAAGGGGAGGTGCCGGCCGGGGTGGCCCGGGTCGGCCTGGGGCCCACGGTCCTGCGCACAGAGACAGCGGCCGTGGCTGCCGCCACCGTCCTCGTCCTCCTCCGGGCCGGCCTGTTAAATTAGAGCACTCTCAGTGGCAGGCTGAGCCTCTGGGACATATAGCCGGCACTTACGGCCAGGGAAACAGCCGGAAACGACAGGTTTGATCCCTGGTAATTGGCACTAAGCGTGGTAAGGTGTGCGGATGACGGAAGAGTGGGACGATCCCGGCTACGCCCGCCTCGTGGGCGAGCGACTCCGCGACGTGAGAAAACAGAAGGGTCTGTCCCTCCAGGCCGTCGAGGCCCGCTCGGACAAGGAGTTCAAAGCGTCCGTATTGGGTGCCTACGAACGTGGTGAGCGGTCCATCTCCGTTCCCCGCCTCCAGCGCCTGGCCGCCATCTACAACGTGCCCGTCGACCAGCTCCTGCCCAAGCCCACCCCGGTCCCGGCCTGGGGCGCGGGCCTGATCGATCTGACCATGGACGAGCCCGCCGCCCGGGCCCAGGCGGCCGCCGGCGCCGGCGCCGGCGGCTCTCCGGAGGGAAAGGTCGCCATAGACCTGTCCCGCCTGGAGGTAATCGAGGGCCCGGAGCGGGAATTGCTCCGCCGCTACCTGGCCTCCATCCAGGTCCAACGCCAGGACTTCAACGGCCGGGTGCTCACCATCCGGGCCGAGGATATCCAGGCCGTGGCTCGCCTCTTCGACCTGTCGGCCCTCGCCATGCGCGAGCGCCTGAACGACCTGGGTCTCTGCCTCCAGCGCTGAACGACCCGTTTGGGGTCTATGTCCACGTCCCCTTTTGCGCCGCCCGCTGCGACTACTGCGCCTTCGCCACCTGGGACGACCGCGGCCAACTGATCGACGCCTACATGGCCGCCCTCGCCACCGAAGTGAGGCGGGCGGTGAACGAGGGCCGCCTGGTCCAGGCGTCCAGCGTCTTCTTCGGCGGGGGCACCCCCTCCCTCGTCCCAGCGATCCAGCTGACCGCGACCCTCGCTCTCATCCCCCTTGCCCCGGGAGCGGAGGTGACGGTCGAATGCAACCCCGACACGGTCGAGGATGACCTCCTGGCCGCCTACCGCCAGGGCGGCGTCACCCGCATCAGCATGGGGGTGCAGAGCCTGGACCCGGCCGTGCTGGCCGGCCTCGGCCGGACCCATACCCCGGCCAACGTCGCTCCGGCCGTGAGGGCCGTCGAGCGGGCCGGGTTCGGGACTTTCAACCTCGACCTCATCTATGGGGTGGCAGGGGAGTCCCTGGCCTCCTGGCAGACGACCCTCCGGGGCCTGCTCGATCTGGGCCCTCCCCACGTCAGCGCCTACGCCCTGACCGTGGAGCCGGGGACGCCCCTGGCCGCCCAGACCGACCGCCACCCCGACCCCGACCTGCAGGCGGATATGTACCTGGCTGCGGTCGAGGCGTTCGGGGTGGCCGGCCTGGACTGTTACGAGATCTCCAACTTCGCCCGCCCCGGCCACGAGTGCCGCCACAACCTCCTGTACTGGTCCCAGGGCGACTACCTAGGCTTCGGGGCCGCCGCCCACTCCCACCTCCAGGGGCGACGCTGGTGGAACCTCCGAACTCCCGAGCGCTACATCCAGGCCGTGACCGCAGGGCTTCCGACCGAGGCGGCCGGGGAGGACCTGGACGGCCCTACCCGGGCTACCGAGCGCCTGACCCTGGCCCTGCGCACCCGCCAGGGCGTCCCGCCCGACGCCCTCTCCGACTTGCCCTTGCTGCTGGGCGAGGGCCTGGTCCGCCTGGAATCCGCCTCGGGTCGTGCCGTCCTGACCCCCCGGGGCCGGATGCTCGCTAACGAGGTGGCCCTCCGGCTCAGGTAGCCCTTGCCGCCCGGGGTCGGCTCCTCGCCAACAGGTGGCGGCCCTCCGGCTCAGCTAGCGCTGACACCCCGAAGCCGGGGCCCACGGTTACTGTCGGCCCCGATGGAGACGGAGTGGCTCAGTACTCGGGAGGCCGCCCTGCGGGTCGGCGTGACCCTGCGGACCCTCTACCGCTTCATCGACGAGGGCCTAGTACCGGCCTACAAGTTCGGCCGGGTCATCCGCCTGAAGGCGACCGACGTGGACGTCTTCATCGAGTCCTCCCGGATCGTGCCGGGCTCCCTCGAGCACCTCTACCCCGACTTGAAGCAGCCCGACTCCGAGGACTGAGCCAGCCCGGCGCCGAGGCCGGCGCCGGCTACTTGAACCAGATGCGCTGGTAGGACCGGCTGTGGGGGTGGAGCAGCAGGGCGACCAGGGCCACCTGGATCATGAGGCTCAGCAGCAGCTGGCCGAAGATGGCTCCGCCCGACAGCTGGACCAGCAGGACCACGGGCATGACCGCGGCCGCGATAGCGACCCCGTAGCCCCACTTGCGCTCGTTGGCCACCCCGTAGCCGCCCCCGATCTCGGCCGCCACCAGCAGGAGCCGGAGCGGGAGCACGCCACCGGTCCCGAAGCCGAGGAGCGTGAAAGCGGCATTGAGGTAGAGCAGGATGACCGCCACCTGGAGGGTCTGGGGCTGGGTGTTGTTGAGCCAGCGGGTCTTCCTCATCCGCCTCAGTGTGCCCCAACTCCGAGGGCCACCGGAGTCGCCGGCGCCGCCGGCGCCGACCGGGCCGCCAGCTGCCCGCAGGCGGCGTCGATCCGGGTGCCCCGGTTGCGCCGGACGGTGGCGTTGACCCCGATGGTGACCAGCCGGTCCCGGAAGGCGCCCACCGCCGCCGGGCTGGATCCGACCGTGGGGTAGCCGGGGGTCGGATTCAGCGGGATGAGGTTGACGTGGGCGCCCAGAGGAAGGGCCAGCTCGGCCAGCTGGGCGGCGTCCGAGGCCCGGTCGTTGACTCCGGCTATGAGGGCCCATTCGAAGGAAATCCGCCGGCCGGTGGCGCCGAGATAGTCCCGCGCCGCCGCCATGAGCTCGGCTATCGGGTAGCGCCTGTTGAGGGGCACCAGTTCGTTCCGGAGCCCGTCGTTGGCGGCGTGCAGGGAGATGGCCAGGTTGACCGGAAGGCTCTCCCGGGCCAGGCGGCGGATACCCGGCACCACGCCCACGGTGGAGATGGTGATGTGGCGGGCGGATATGCCCAGGTCCCCGTGCAGGCGCTCCACCGCCGCCCATACCCGCGGGTAGTTGGCCATCGGCTCGCCCATGCCCATGAACACGACGTTGCCGGGCCGCAGGGGCCGGCCGTCGGACGCATCCCGGCGATCCGTACCCGCTGCCACCACCTGCTCCACGATCTCACCCACGCTCAGGTGCCGACTGAAACCGGCCTGGCCGGTGGCGCAGAAACCACAGCCCATAGCGCAGCCGGCCTGGCTCGACACGCAGACCGTCGAGCGGGTGCCGTAGTCCATGAGCACCGTCTCGACCCGGGCGCCGTCGGCCAACTCCCAGAGCCACTTGACCGTGCTGCCCCGATCGGCCCGGCTGACCGTCACCAGCCGCAGTGCCGGCGACATGGCCCCCTCTGCCTCCAGCCTCCTGCGCAGCCGGGCCGGTAGCGAACTCAACTCACCCGGCGCCACCAGCTGGCGGTACAGGCCGTCCCACACCTGCTCGACGCGGTAGCGGGGCTCACCGTCCAGGAGCTCGGCCAGCTCCTCCCGGCCCAGGTCGTATCGGGCCACGAACCCAATCCTACCGTCCGAGCGCCGGTCCCTACCCGCCGCCGGTCCACGGCCTGAGCCCTGCCGCCACTGCTCGTGGCCGTCAGGGCCTGCTGAACGCGGAAGGCGGCGCGGAGTGAGAGATGCAACTCAGACACACCCGCCGAGATCTTGCATTTTGTCTCTTGGTGGAGAATAAATGTTCGTACCATAACGATTCTGTAATACAAAGCGGGTGGGTGGTCAAGTCGTATGTCTCGGCGCGCCGGTAGCGTTCCAGCGTGGCCCAGCCCTATGACGACCACCACCACCGCGACATCACCGGGGGTGCGGCCCGCGCCGCCGTTTTCGGCATAAGCGACGGGCTGGTCACCAACGTCTCGCTGATCCTGGGGGTGGCCGGGGCCGATCCGGGCGGCCACATCGTGCGACTGGCCGGGGTGGCCGGGCTGGTGGCGGGGGCCTTTTCCATGGCCGCCGGGGAGTTCGTCTCCATGCGGGCCCAGTCAGAACTGCTGGAGCGGGAGCTGGACAACGAGCGCCTGGAGTTGGCCCGGAACCCGGCTATGGAGCAGAAGGAACTGGCCAAGATCTACGAGAGCCGGGGACTGGATACAGGCACGGCCTTCGAGATGGCCGGGCTCATGATGCGGGACCCAACCATGGCCCTCGAGACCCATGCCCGGGAGGAACTCGGCGTCAATCCAGCCTCGCTCGGCTCCCCGCTCCAGGCGGCCGGATCCTCGCTGGTGACCTGCGCCGTCGGCGGCCTGGTCCCGCTGCTGCCCTGGCTGTTCACCAGCGGCCCGGCCGCCATCATTGCCACGATCGTGCTGGCCGCCACCCTGGCCATTCTCATAGGCGTGGCCCTGGCCGCCTTCACGGGCCGGTCGGTGGCCAAGACGGTGGCCCGCCAGCTGCTGGTCTCGAGCGTGGCTGCAGCCGTCACCTACGGCATCGGCACCATGGTCGGCATCTCCGGCGCCGCCTAACCCTGCCCGGGAACCGGGTCCCGCCGGCGGTCAGCCGCGTGCCGGCGTTGTTCTGCCGGCGGCCTTCGGGCGGGGCGCCCGGAGGGTTCAGCGGGCGGGGATGTCGCCCACGTAGGCCTGGTCGGAGTGCTCGACCTCGAAAGCCATGGAGCGATAGAGGTTGACGGCCGGCTCGTTGCCGGCGTCGACGTAGAGCATCCCGGTCCGCAGTCCCTGGCCCGTCAGCCATTCGAGGCCGGTCACCACCAGGGGTCGTCCGAGGTGCAGATGCTGGAAGTCGGGATCTACGGCTATGACGTAGATCTCCCCGAGCGGGGGCTGGTGGTCGGAGTGGACCTTGGTCCAGCAGAAGCCGGCCAGCCTTCCGTCCACCTCGTGGAGACGGAAACCTTCGGGGTTGAACCAGGCCTCCCCCTCCCGCTGGAGGATCGTGTCCAGGTCCCATCCGCCCTGTTCGGGGTGCCAGGAGAAGGCCCGATTGTTGACCTCCAGCCAGCTCCGCTCGTCCTGGCCGGGCACGAAGGCCCGGGTCGCGAGCGTCGGGCTGTCTTCGGGCAGGGGTAGGGGCCGGCGCATCTGGTACAACTCCCGGCCCCGGTGGAGGCCCACGGCCGCCGCCAGGACGTCGTGTTCGGGCCCGGCGTGGTGGACCCACATGTGGACGTGCCCGCCGCCCTGGTCGGCCACCACCTCAAGGGCGGAGCGGACCAGATCGAGGCCGATGGTGCTCTCCGGGCTGCGCCAGTGCGGGTCGACCACATACTCAAGGGCCCAGTTGCCCGAGCCCCGGCTGACCTGGGCGTAGCCCACGGGATGCTCGTGCTCGCTCTCCCAGGCCACCAGGCCGGCAAAGTCCCGCCGCCCACCGTGGACCAGATCCAGCCATTGGTGGTCTCCCAAGGCCGGATGATGGTCGTGAGCTTCGGCCACCTCGAGCAGCTCGGCCACGGCGTCGATGTCGACTCGGCCCATCTGGCGTTTGACTTCGAGGCGGTGCACGGGTCGCACCGTACCGGCTCGACCCCAGTCGGCCAGATGAACCGGCAGTACTGGAGCACTGTTCAGGGGCCATGCCGGGCATGACCCGGTGGTCCGGGGGCGGTGGGTACCCTGCCCGGCATGGCCCGGCCCCGCTCGCCCCAGGGCCGCGCCCGGGAGACCCTGGCCCGGCTGGGGGATGAGTACCCCGGTTCGGCGGCTGAACTGTGCGCTCTCAAACACCGAGGTCCGTTCCAGCTACTGGTGGCCACCATCCTCTCGGCCCAGTGCACCGATGAACGGGTCAACATGGTGACGCCCGAGGTGTTCCGGCGCTGGCCTACGCCGGCTGACCTGGCCCGGGCCAACCCCGCTGAGGTCGAGGACGTCGTCAAGTCGACGGGGTTTTTCCGCAGCAAGACGAAGAGCTTGGTAGGGATGGCGTCGGCGGTGGAGGGTAGTTTCGCCGGGGAGGTGCCTCACGACATGGAGGACCTGGTCACCCTGCCCGGCGTGGGGCGCAAGACCGCCAACGTGGTGCGCTCGGTCGCTCTCGGCCTGCCCGGGCTGCCGGTGGACACCCACGTGCTGCGCCTGTCCAAGCGGCTGGGGCTGACTCAGGCCACCGACCCGGTCAAGGTGGAGCTGGAGCTCAACGGCATGGTGCCGGCCGCCGAGCGGGGGGCGCTGAGCCTGCGGCTGATCCTGCACGGGCGCAAGGTGTGCGTGGCCCGCAAACCCCGCTGCGCCGACTGCCTCCTCAACGACTACTGCCCCCGGGTTGGGGTCTAGGCCGGCCGTTTCGGGTCGGCGGCCAGGATCTTGTCCAGGCGGCGGACGGCGTGGTGGAGCTGGCGGTCCACGGCGGCCAGCTCCCCGGCCACGTCCTCCCGCCGGGCGCCGGCAAAGGCATCGGCCATGGTGCCCACCCGGCGGCGAATCTCCTCCAGGGCAGTGCTGAGGGATGACAGCTCGGCGGCGGAGACGCTCATGGCTCTGGTCTAGCCGAGTCGGAATCTCGGCGGGGCCGCCAGCCATAACTCGGAGGGGCGGACAGCCATAACTCGGCGGGGCTGGCCAGGGGCCTCCGGTAGCATCCGGCGTCCAATGTTGCAGCGACTCGACCTGCGCGGCCGGGGCGACCGCCTGACGGCGTCCCTGCCCCGCCCGGCCGCCGCCGATAACCCTCCGCTGGAGGCGGTGAGGCAGATCATCGCCGAGGTGCGCCGGGGCGGGGACCAGGCGCTGCGGGAGTTGACGGCCCGCTTCGACAAGGTCGATGTGGAGACGTTGCGCGTGGCGCCGGCGGCTATGAAAGAGGCGCTGGAGTCCATCCCGACCGAGTTGCGCACGGCTATGGAGGCGGCCCGCGACAACGTGGAGGCCTTTCACCGCTCTCAGCCCCTGGAGGACGGCCGCTACGAATCCGGAGGCGTGCTCGTCCGCGAGTTGATGGTCCCGGTGGACCGGGCCGGGCTGTACGTGCCCGGCGGGCGGGCCGTGTACCCCTCGACGGTGCTCATGACGGCGGTGCCGGCCCGGGTGGCCGGGGTGCCGGAGTTGGTTCTCTGTGTTCCCCCCGGTCCTGACGGCTGGGTCCCGACCCCGACCCTGGCCGCCGCCGCCCTGGTCGGGGTGGACGAGGTCTACGCCGTCGGCGGAGCCCAGGCCATCGCGGCCATGGCGTACGGGACCGAGTCCATCCGCCCGGTGGACGTGATCGTAGGGCCGGGCAATATCTACGTGTCGGTGGCCAAGGCCGAGGTGGCGGGGCGGGTGGGGATACCGAATGGCTTCGCGGGCCCCTCGGAAGTGGTGGTGGTGGCCGATGAGACGGCGCCGGTGGACTGGGCCGCCATCGACGTCATCGTCCAGGCCGAACACGGCCCGGACGGCCTGGCCTGGCTGGTGACCTGGTCCGAGGCCACCGCCGACGCGGTGAGCGCAGCCGTCGAGCGGCTGGTGGCCGAGTCACCGCGGCGGGCGGAGATCGAATCCACCCTGCGCGACGGCGGCTACGCGGTGGTGGTGGACGGACCGGAGGAGGCCATGGCCGTCTCCAACGCCATCGCCCCCGAGCACCTCGAAATCATGACCGCCCACCCCGAGGAGCTGGTGCCCCTGGTCCGATGCGCCGGGGCCGTGTTCCTCGGGGCCAACGCCCCGGCCAGCCTGGGCGACTACGCCGCCGGTCCTAGTCATGTGCTGCCTACTTATGGGACGGGTCGATTTGCGGGCGGGTTGAGGGTGGACGACTTCGTCAAGAAGATCCACTTCGTGTCGGTGGACGACGCCGGCCTGGCCCGGCTCAGCCCGGTCGTGGAGGCCATGGCCGAGGCCGAGGGTCTGGCCGCCCACGCCGCCTCGGTGCGCATGCGGGCACCGAAGGGGTCGGCGTGAGCGGGGCCGGCGTGAGCGGGGCCGGCGAGGGTGCCAGCGCCGGCGGCGGTCTGCCGGTGGCGCCGCGGGACGACCTGGCTTTGGTGGAGGGGTACCACAGCCCGCAGGTGGACGTGGAGGTGCGGCTCAATACCAACGAGGCACCTTGGCCGCCGCCGCCGGGTTTTGTGGACGCGCTGGCCGATGAGGTCAGGACCATCGCCTTCAACCGCTATCCGGACCGGGCGGCTCGGGAGTTGCGTGCCGCGCTGGCCGAGCTGCACGGAGTGAGGACGGAGCAGATTTTTGCCGCCAACGGGTCCAACGAGGTCATCCAGTGCCTGCTGCTGGCCTTCGGCGGGCCGGGGCGGGCTGCGGCGGTCTTCGAGCCGACCTATCTGCTGCACACCCACATCGCCAAGATCACCGGCACGGAAGTGCTCACCGGCCGGCGCTCCGAGGATCTCTCTCTCGACGTGGCCGAGTTCGAGCGCATCAACTCCGCCCACCGGCCGGCGGTGACGTTCATCTGCTCCCCCAACAACCCGACCGGGCGGTCCGAATCGCGTGAGGTGATCGAAGCCGTAGCCGCCCAGGCGGCCGGTCTGGTGGTGGTGGACGAGGCCTACGGCCAGTTCGCCCGGTGGTCGGCGCTACCGCTCGTCACCGACCAGGGTCGGGTGGTGGTGGTCCGCACCTTCTCCAAGACCTGGTCGATGGCGGCCAACCGGTTGGGTTACGTGGTGGCGCCGGCCGGCGTGGTATCGGTGCTGGAGGACGTGGCTCTGCCCTACCACCTCGATGCCATCAAGCAGGCCGCCGGTCGCGTGGCCTTGCGCTTCCGCGCCGAGATGGAGGCGCGCATCGCCGGCGTGGTGGAAGAGCGGGGGCGCATAGCCGCCCGCCTCTCGGAACTCGACGTGCAGACGTGGCCCTCCGACGCCAACTTCGTCCTGTTCCGACCGCTGAACCGCGGAGCCAAGGAAGTGTGGTCCGGGCTGGTCGAGCGTTCGGTATTGGTGCGTGACTGCAGTGAGTGGCCCGGCCTGGAGGGCTGCCTGCGGGTCACCGTCGGCACGCCCGAGGAGAACGGACGCTTCCTCACCGCCCTGACGGAGGTGTTGGTGTGATGAGACAGGCCAAGCGGACGAGACAGACCAAGGAGACGCGCATCAGCGTCGAGTTGACGCTGGACGGGAGCGGGGAGAGCGAGGTCTCCACCGGCATCCCCTTCTTCGACCACATGATCGCCCAGCTCGGCCGGCACGGCGGGTTCAACCTCCGGGTGACGGCGGAGGGCGATCTCGATGTCGACACCCACCACACCATCGAGGACGTCGGCATCAGCCTGGGTGAGGCGTTGCGGGAGGCATTGGGGGAGAAGGTGGGAATTGTCCGCTTCGCCTCCGTCTCACTGCCCCTGGACGAGGCGCTGGTCGATGTCGCCCTGGACCTGTCCGGTCGGGCCTATCTGGTATACGAGGTGGAGTTCCCGCTCGACGCGGTGGCGCTCGGCGTGCCGGCGTTCGAGCCTCAGCTGGCCGAGGAGTTCTGGCGGGCCTTCGTCACCGCCGCCGCCCTCACCCTGCATATCCGCATGCGGGCCGGGCGCAACACCCATCACATCCTGGAGGCGTCCTTCAAAGGGGTGGCCCGGGCCCTGCGCGACGCGGTGCGGGTGGAGGGGACAGCGGTGCCGTCGACCAAGGGCGCCCTGTAGCGGTGATAGCCGTTCTGGACTACGGGATAGGCAACCTGCGCTCGGCCGAGAAGGCCCTGCAGCACGCCGGCGGGGATGCGCGCCTGACCTCCGACCCCGATGAGGCCGCCTCCGCCGACGGTGTCGTGCTGCCCGGCGTGGGCGCCTTCGGTCGATGCCTGGAAGCGCTGCGGGCCTCGGGGCTGGATCGGGTGGCGTTGGCGGCGGTGGAAAGCGGAAAGCCGTTCATGGGCATCTGTGTTGGCATGCAGATGATGTACGAGTCCTCCGAGGAGGATCCCGAGGCGCGTGGTCTGGCCCTGCTGGCCGGTCGCGTCGTGCGCCTGCCGGAAGGGGAGAAGCACCCCCAGATGCAGTGGAACCAGGTCCACACCGTGCGGGACGACAGCCGACTCCTGACCGGCTGCGGGCCGGCCCCGTGGTTCTACTTCGTGCACTCCTACGCCCCGGAGATCTCCGAGGCGGTGGTGGCCACCTGCGAATATGGGGGCCCGGTGACCGCCGCGGTTGAGGTCGGCAATGTCTGGGCCACCCAGTTCCACCCCGAAAAGTCGGGGACGGCGGGCCTGACGCTGCTGGGTAACTTCGCCGCCGCCTGCACCGACCGCGCCGCCGCCTGAGTGGACCTGTATCCAGCTATCGATCTGCGCGCCGGGCGCTGCGTGCAGCTTTCCCAGGGCGACTTCGACCGCGAGCGCGTCTATGGCGATGATCCGGTGGCGGTGGCCAAGTCCTTCGTCAGTGCCGGGGCCCGCTGGATCCACATGGTCGATCTCGACGCCGCCCGCACCGGTGAACCTCTCAATCGCCACCTGATCGCGGCAGTGGCCGGTGCCGTGGATGTGCCGGTGCAGGCCGGTGGCGGGGTGCGCAGCCTGGAAGCAGCCGAGGCCCTGCTGGGCGCCGGCGTGACCCGGGTGGTCATCGGCACGGCCGCCTTCAGCCGGCCCGGACTGATGGAGGAGGTGGCCGGGCGTCACCCCGGTGCGGTGGCCGTCGGCCTCGACCACCGCCGCACGGATGGCGGAGCCGACTACCGCCGCACAGGCGCCGGCCGGCGGGAGATCGCCCTGGCCGGTTGGCAGGAGGGGTCCGGGGTGGAATTGATGGAAGCGGTGGCGGCCATGACGGCGGCGGGGGCGGCGGCCCTGGTGGTGACCGACATTTCCAGGGACGGGATGCTGGCCGGGCCCGACCTGGAGGGTATGGCCGAGGTCCTGGCCGCGGTGGCCGCCACGTCGGTGGATGTGATCGCCTCGGGTGGGATCTCCCGGGCCACGGACGTGGCTGCCCTGGCCGCCATTGAGGTCGGCGGGCGCCGGCTGGCCGGGGTCATAGTCGGCACCGCCATCTATGAAGGCCGCCTGACGGTGGAGGAAGGCGTGGCCCAATGCGCACGGTGAGGGTGATCCCGTGTCTCGACGTGGACGCCGGTCGGGTGGTGAAGGGGGTCCAGTTCGAGAACCTGCGGGATGCGGGCGACCCGGTGGAGCTGGCTTCCCTCTACGCCGACCAGGGGGCCGATGAAGTCGTCTTCCTGGACATAACCGCTTCCTCCGAGGGCCGCGACACCATGGTCGAAGTGGTCCGGGAGACGGCCGAGCAGGTGTTCATCCCCCTGACCGTCGGAGGCGGGGTGCGCAGCGTGGACGACGCCCGGGCCCTGCTGCGCGCGGGGGCGGAAAAGGTGGGGGTCAATTCGGCGGCGGTGGCCGATCCGGCTCTCATCCGCCGCATGGCCGATGAATTCGGCTCCCAGTGTGTGGTCGTCTCCCTCGACGCCCGGCGGGTGGGCGCCAAGGGATCAGGCCGTTACGAGGTGTACACCCATGGCGGGCGGAAGCCGAGCGGCATCGACGCCGTGTCCTGGGCCCGCATCTGTGAGCGGCTGGGGGCGGGGGAGATCCTGCTCACCAGCATGGACGCCGACGGGGGGCAGGAGGGCTTCGACTTGGAGCTGACCCGGCTGGTAGCCGACGCCTGTCGCATCCCGGTGGTGGCCAGCGGGGGAGTGGGAAGCCTGCAGGACCTGGTGGACGGGGCCCTGGAGGGCGGCGCCGATGCCGTGCTGGCGGCGTCGATCTTCCACTACGGCCGTCACACGGTGGCCGAGGCCAAGGCCTATATGGCCGAGCGGGGAGTGCTGGTCCGCCCGTTGGAGTGACGCCCCCGCTGGCGCCACCGCCCCGCCGGCGCCGGCAGCTCAGGCCAGAGTGCGCAGCCAGCCGAGAACGATCTCGCCCACCCGGTCCGTCCGCCCGACGAAGAAGTGATCCGCTCCCTCCACCACGCTCATCTCCACGTTGACCCAGTCGGCCAGGATGGGACGGGCCGCCTCCGGGGTGCAGAACTGGTCGTTGCTGGCCATGACGAAGCACTTGGGCCTGGGGTCGGCGCCGGCGCCCATGGTGGTGGGATCGAGGATGCGCAGCGGTGGGGCCACCGGCGCCCAGCCGCTCAGCCGGTCGTCCACTACGGCCAGGGACGTGTCGGCACCGAAGGACCAGCCCGAGAGGGCGAGGGGCAGGCCCTCGGTTATGGCGGCCAGGGTGTCGATGCCGGCCAGGATGTCCCGCTGCTCACCGATCCCGCCGTCGTGGGTGCCGGTCGATCCCCCGACTCCCCGGAAGTTGAAGCGCAGGGTGGCCACCCCCGCCGCGGGCAGAGCGGTGAACAACGCCCCCGTCACCAGCGACCGCATGTTGCCCCCCCGGGTGGGATGCGGGTGGGCCAGGACCACGGCGGCCCACGGGTCGGGGGGCACGGACAACTCGGCCTCCAGCACAGGGCCGTCCTCGGCCCGCAGTTCTAAGGGTTCGATGGCCACCGGCAGGCACGGTACCGTGCCAGGGTGGCCAAGGGACAGAAGCAGCCCATCACCATGCTGGCCGACCGGGTCCTGGTACAGGTGCCAGGGGCGGAGGGCGAGCGCAAGTCCCGGGCCGGGATCCTCATACCAGCCACCGCCCAGGTGTCCAAGCGGCTGGCCTGGGCCGAGGTGGTGGCCGTAGGCCCCCACGTCCGCACCATCAAGCAGGGCGACCTGGTGCTGTTCAATCCGGAAGACCGCTACGAGGTGGACGTCCAGGGCGAGGAGTACCTACTCATGCGCGAGCGCGACCTACACGCGGTGGCCTCCGACCGGCTCGACGCCCAGACGGGGCTGTACCTGTGAGCGCCACGCCGATCCCGGTCATCGAGGAGGAGCTGGCCGGCATCGCCTTCAACGCCGAGGGCCTGGTGCCGGCGGTGGTTCAGGAGGCCAGGACCGGCCGGATGTTGATGATGGCGTGGGTGAATGAGGAGTCACTTCGTCGGAGTTTGGAGACGGGACGGACGTGGTTCTGGAGCCGGAGCCGCCAGGAGTACTGGTGCAAGGGCGAGACCTCGGGTGATCGCCAGTGGCTGCGGGAGGCCTACTACGACTGCGACGGGGACACGTTGTTGTTCGTGGTCGAGCAGGACGGCGCCGGGGCCTGCCACACCGGTAACTACAGCTGCTTCTACCGTTCCTTCGGTGGCAGCGCTGAAGCCAGATAGGGAGGCCTTCCGCTCGCTGGCCGCCCACCACACGGTGGTGCCGGTGTGGAGCGAGCTGGTGGCCGACCTGCAGACGCCCGTAGCGGCCTTCATGCGCCTGGCCGGGGACGGGCCCGGCTTCCTCTTGGAGTCCGTCGAGCACGGGGAGCGCTGGGCCCGTTTCTCCTTCGTGGGCCGGGGCCATCGGGCCCGCCTGGTGGTGCGCGGGCGGCAGGTGGAGGTGGAGGGCTCGCTGCCGGCGTCGGTGCCGACGGACCAGGGGGCTCTGGCCGCTCTGGAGGCGCTGCTCGGGGAGTACCGGGCCCCGGCCATGCCCGAGCTGCCCCCCTTCTACGGCGGAGTGGTCGGCTACCTCGGCTATGACGTGGTGCGCGAAGTCGAGCACCTGCCCGACGTCCCGACTGATGACAACGGTCTGCCCGACGCCGTGTTGGTGGTGACCGGCTCGGTGGCCGCCTTCGACCATTGGCGCCAGCGGGCCTTCCTGATCGAGAACGTCATGGTCGAACCGGGCTGGACCGGGGCCCAGCTCGACGCCGCCTACGACCGGGCGGCGGTGTCCATCGATCAGATGGCCGCCGATCTGGCCCTGCCCCTGGCCGAGGGCCCGGCCGCGCCGCCCGATCCCGAGGATGCGCGGCCGGATGTCAGGCGCAATCTCACCTCGGCCGATTACGCGGCGGCGGTGGAGGTGGCCAAGGACCACATAGTCGAAGGCGACATCTTCCAGGTCGTTTTGTCCCAGCGCTTCGATCTCGACCTCGGGGCCACCGACATCGACCTCTACCGCTCGCTACGTCAGGTCAATCCCAGTCCGTACATGTACCTGCTGCGTCATCCGGAACTGAGCGTGGTCGGCTCGTCCCCCGAGCCGATGGTGCAGCTGCTCGACGGGCGGGTCATCTCCCGCCCGATAGCCGGCACCCGCCGGCGGGGCCGCACCGAGGAACACGACCGGCGCATGGCCGCCGAGCTGGTGGAGCACCCCAAAGAGGTGGCCGAGCACATCATGCTGGTGGACCTGGCCCGCAACGACGTCGGCCGGGTGGTCGACTTCGGGACCGAGCACGTGGACGAGCTGATGACCCTGGAGCGCTACAGCCACGTGATGCACCTCACCTCCCAGGTGTCGGGAACCCTGCGCGGCGGCCTCGGTCCGATAGACGTCCTGCGGGCCACCCTGCCGGCGGGGACGGTCTCGGGGGCGCCCAAGGTCAGGGCCATGGAGATCATCGACCGCCTGGAGCCGACCAAACGGGGGCCGTATGCGGGCGTGGTGGGATACGTGGACTTTTCCGGGAACCTGGACACCGCCATCGCCATCCGGACCATGATCGTGATGCCCGACGGCCGGGCCATGATCCAGGCCGGCGCCGGCATCGTGGCCGACAGTGATCCCGCCGATGAGGACCTCGAGTGTCAGAACAAGGCGGCCGCCCTGCTGGCGGCGGTGCCGGCAGCCCGGCGCATGGCCTCGTCCCGTGAAGGCGTGCGCTCGTGACCCCGGAGGAGACGGCGGGCGAGGACTACCGGGCGCTGCGCCACGACGCCGGCGTCATCGATCTGGCCCGGGACTTCATCCGGGTGTCGGGCCCCCAGGCGGTGGAGTATCTGCAGGGCCAGTTGAGCCAGGACCTGGACTCGCTGGCGGTGGGGGACTCGGCCCTCTCGCTGATCCTCGAGCCCCAGGGCAAGGTGTCGGCCTTCATACGCGTCACCCGGGCCGGCGGGGACGAGATGGTGCTGGACTTCGAGGCCGGATTCGGTGAGGCGGTCCGGGCCCGGCTGCAGCGCTTCAAGTTGCGGACCAAGGCCGACATCGAAGTGCTGGAGGACTGGCGCTGCCTGGCGGTGCGCGGCCCCCGGGCGACCGCGACCTGGGCCTCGGCCGGCGCCGGCGCCGCCGCCGGCCTGCGCTCGGCATTCCCCTGGCCCGGACTGGAGGGAGTCGACCTTCTGGGTCCCGCCCCAGTGGCACCCGAAGGCGTGCGCGTCTGCAGCCCGGGCGCCTATGAGATCCTGCGTATCGAGGCCGGCCTGCCGCTGATGGGGGCGGAGCTTGACGAACGGACGATCCCAGAGGAGTCGGGGGCGGTGGAGGCCACCGTGTCGTTCACCAAGGGATGCTTCACCGGCCAGGAGCTGGTGGCCCGGATCGACTCCCGGGGCGGCAACGTCCCCCGCCGCCTGAGGGGCGTGGTGCAGGTCGGCGCCGGCGCCGGCGGGGCGAATCCCGGGGCAGCCATCGCCGCCGCAGCGGCCCCGGGCGGTCCTTTCACCGTGGGCGCGGCCGTGACGGTCGAGGGCGCTGAAGTGGGGCGGCTCACCAGTGTGGCCGTGTCTCCAGAACTGGGCCCGGTGGCCCTGGCCTATATCAAGCGGGGCCACGAGGTCCCGTTCCGGGCCCAACTGGGCCCGGAGGAGAGAGCCGTCGAAGTGCGGGCCCTTCCCCTCCGAGGGGCGTCATGAGGGTGAGGCCGAGGATGGCGGCTGGCGCCCTGGCCGCGGCGCTTGCTCTGGCCCTGGCCGGCTGCGCCTCGTCTTCGGTGCCGGCGCTGCCCGCGGTGCCGACCACCGTGCCCCCAGTCCCTACCACCGGTTCTTCCAACTCCGGCGGGGCTTTCCTGCAGTCGGTGGCGGGGGTCACCACCAGCACCTCGGTTGTCCTGGGCCCGGGTACCTCGGGGCTCAACGGGGTGGTGACCGGCCCCAGTGGCCCGGTGGGCGGTGCCGTGGTCGAGGTGGACCGGGTGACCCAGCCCGGGGTCAGCCCGGCCACCGATCGCATCACCACCGCCGCCGACGGCTCCTGGTCCCTCACCGGAATCCTGGGCGGGGCCTACATCCTGCGGGCCTGGCGGGCGCCGGATTTGGCCATCACCGAGTCGGTCAGCATCTTTCTCTCCCAGGGCGAGACCCGACCGGTGCAGATGCAGATGCAGCAGTACACCGGGATGGTCGTCTCGTCATCCATGGCCCCCGACCCGCCGCTGGTCGGCCAGCCGTCCAACCTGGTCGTGCTCGTCACCAACACCGCCGTGGACGCCAACGGGGTGGTGCGCTCGGTTCCGGTGGCGGGGACCGAGGTGGAGCTCACCGGATCGGACGCCTGGCAGGTGAACACCGCCAATCCGACCACCACCGATAACAACGGCGAGGCCGCCTGGCAGCTGACCTGCACCGCCACTGGGAGCCAGCCCCTGTCGATCACGGTGAACAGCGCCACCACCGAGACCCTTGACCACGTCGGCGCCTGTCAGGTGCCCCCGCCCATCACCACGACCACCACCACAACCAGCGGATCGGGCTCTTCCACCACGTCCACCACCAGCCATCACTAGCCCCGGCCACCAGCGGCGGCCACTAGCCCCGGCCGGCGCCCCGAGCGGGCCGGCCAGAGATCACGGCCAGCCGGGTTCAGGCGCGCCGGCCGGCAGGGTCACCACCACCCGGGTGCCGCCGTCGCGCCCAGTGGGGGACTCGACGCGGACCTGACCGTTCATGGCCGTAGTCAGCTCCTTGACGATGGTGAGGCCGAGGCCGGAGCCGGCCGGGCGGGCCGGACTGTGCTCCACCTGGTAGAGGCGCTCGAAGACATGATCGAGGTCGGCGGCCGGGATGCCGGGGCCGTCGTCCTCCACCGCCACCACGGCCGACCCGGGGGCGGAGGCGACCCAGACCCGCAGGTCCCGCCGGGCGTACTTGTAGGCGTTCTCGATCAGGTTGGCCACCACCTGGGAGAGCCGGTCGGGGTCGGCCAGGGCGGGGACGGGCCCCTCGGGCAGGTCGAGGGTGAGGTGCAGGCCGGCGTCATCGGTGGAGGGCCGGAAGCTCTCGGCCATGGCCGCCACCAGCGGCACCAGGTCCACGGTCACCGGGTGAAGGGAGAAGCTGCGGGCGTCCAGCTTGGCCAGGTCCAACAGATCCTGGACCAGGCGTTGGAGGCGGGCGGCCTCGGCGCCGATGATGGCGGCGGCCCGGGTGTCCTCGGCGGCGCCATCGGCAATGGCCTCGGCCCAGCCCCGGATGCTGGTCAGTGGGGTGCGCAGGTCGTGGGACACGGACATGAGGAACTGACGCTCGAGGCCCTGGGCCCGGGCCAGGCCCTCGGTCATGGTGTTGAACGAATGCCCGAGGGAGGCCAGTTCGGGGTAGTCGTCATCACCGACGTCGATGCGGCTGTCGAGGTCCCCGTCGGCTATTCGTCGGGCCGCTTCCTCCATGCCGGCCAGGGGTCGGGTAATGCGCCGGCCCAGCCGGTCGGCCACCAGTGCGGCCACGAGCAGGGCCACCGCCGCGGCCACGGCAAAGTACGCCCCTCCGCCCGCCGGGCCCGGCACCTGCCGGGTGACCACCACCACGAAGACGACCCCCAGCGCCGCCTCCCGGGCCAGGCTCTTGGCTGCCCGCTGGGTGGAGGCCTGGGCCCGGGCCAGGTCGGCCGCGCTGAGCTGGATGGGGGCGGCGGCATAGGCCAGCGAACCCCGGACGGCCGAGACGGTCTGTTGCTGGAGGAGTTCCCGGGGCACCAGGTCGGCGGCCGTGACCCCGGCGGGCAGAGCGGCCGGGTTGAGCAGGGCGCCGTCGGGGCGGATGCCGACCAGGCCGGCGCTGTAGAGCCGGGCCGTCGTCTTGAGCAGGCTCAGGGTGGCCGGCCTGACCGCCTCATCGGCCTGGGCGGCTATGGCCTGGGCCTGGGCCACCAGCTGGGTGCGGGTCTGGCCGGCGTCGGCCCGGCGCACCAGTAGCAGGCTGCCCAGCCCGGCCACCACCAGGGCGCCGGCCACCACGCCCACGATGGCGAAGGTCAGCCGCCTCCTCATCCGAGCCGGTACCCGATTCCCCAGATGGTGGCGAGGGGAAGATCTTCGCCGAGCTTCTTGCGTAGCTGACGGATGTGGACGTCCACGGTCCGCTCGTCCCCGTACCAGTCGGCCCCCCACACCGAATCGAGGAGTTGGCGGCGGGAGAGGACCAGGCCGGCATTGTCGGCCAGATGGGAAAGCAGGTCGAACTCCCGCGTCGCCATGGCCACCACCCCCCCGTCGAGGCGTACCTCCCGCCGGCCCCGGTCCACCTCCAGGCGGCCGATGGCGACGACCTCCACCTCCCGGACCGGGCCCTCGGCCCGGCGCAGGATGGCCTTGACCCGGGCCACCAGCTCCCGGGGGGAGAAAGGCTTGGTGACGTAGTCGTCCGCCCCCATCTCCAGGCCCAGGACCCGGTCCACCTCGGCGTCCCGGGCGGTGAGCATGAGCACGGGCACGTCCCCGGCCTGGCGCAGGCGCCGGCAGACCTCGATCCCGTCCATGCCCCCGGGCAGGCCCACGTCCAGGATCACCAGCCGGGGCCGCTCCCTGGCCGCGGCGGCCAGGCCTGCCTCCCCGTCGGCGGCCTGGATGACGCGGAATCCGTCCCGGCGCAGGTAGAGGTCGACCAGATCGGAGATGTTGTGGTCGTCCTCGACCACCACGATGGTGGGGGCCTCGCCTGGCATGCCCAAAGCGTGGCACCGAAGTTTGAGGAAAGTGTGAATGCCCGCCCCGTATCCTGGGGACCCTGATGGCCACCTACCTCGACGCCATCCTGGCCGCCCACCGATCGGCGGGGGAGAAGGACGGGAGGGAGGCGGCGGTTGTCTTGGCCGAGGCCGCCGCCCGGGTCGAACCGGTCCGGGACTTCGAAGCCGCCCTGCGGGCGCCGGGGCTGTCGGTCATAGCCGAGGTCAAGCGGCGCAGTCCGTCCAAGGGCGACCTGGCCGCGGGGCTGGACCCGGCCGCACTGGCCCGCGCCTACGCCGCCGGCGGGGCGGCGTGTCTGTCGGTGCTGACCGACGTGGAGTTCTTCGGCGGCTCCCCGGCCGATCTGGTCGCGGCCCGGGCGGCCACCGCCCTGCCTGTGCTGCGCAAGGACTTCACCGTTTCGGCCCTTGACGTGGCCGACGCCCGGTTGATGGGCGCCGACGCCGTCCTGCTCATAGCCGCCGCCCTGTCCGACACCGAGTTGGCCGAGCTGGCGGCCCGGGCCGCCGGGTTGGGCCTGGCCGTCCTGCACGAGGTCCACGATGAGGCCGAGCTGGAGCGGGTGCTGGCCGTGGGGGCCGGCCTGGTCGGGGTCAACCAGCGGGATCTGTCGAGCTTCGAGGTCGACACCGACCGGGCCATGCGGGTGGCCGGAGCCATGCCGGATGGGATCGTGAAGGTGGCCGAGTCGGGGATATCCGGCCCCGAGGACGCCGCCCGCCTGGCCGATGCCGGCTTCGACGCCGTCCTGGTGGGCGAATCCCTGGTCCGCTCGGCCGACCCGGCGGCGGCGGTGGGCGCCCTGCGGGCCGCCAGCCAGCCGGTCAGCCGGTAGCGGGGCGGGCCGGCGTGTTCGTCAAGATCTGCGGTACGACCAGCGAGGAGGATGCCCTCCTGGCCGTCGCCCTCGGGGCCGATTCGGTGGGTTTCATCTTCGCCCCGTCCCCGCGCCAGATCGCCCCGGCCGTGGCCGGGGACATCACCAAGCGCCTTCCCCCCGAGATCATCACGGTGGGCGTGTTCCGGGACGAGAGCAAGGAGCGGGTGGTGGAGGCGGTCAACCGCAACGGCTTGAAGGCGGCCCAGCTCCACGGCCGGGAGACCCCAGAGACGGTGGCCTGGGTGGCCGAGCGGGTGCCGATGACCATCAAGGTCTTCCCCGCCGGGGATCCCGGCGTCGGCCGGGCCGATGAGTACGGGGCGGACGTGGTGATGCTGGACGCTCCTTATCCGGGGTCAGGGGAGGTCTTCGACTGGGCCCTGGCCGGGGAGGTGCCCGACGGCGTCCGGGTGCTCCTGGCCGGCGGCCTCGACCCGGACAACGTGGCCTCGGCCATCGCCCGGGTCAAGCCCTGGGGCGTGGACGTGGCCACCGGGGTGGAGCGCTCCCCGGGGCACAAGGACCCGGCCAAGCTGCGGGCCTTCATCCTGGCCGCCCGCCGGGCGGAGCCGCCGAGTTATGAAGGCGATGAAGATGACGCCCCCTACGACTGGCAGGAGGAGTCCTGATGGCCGAGGCGGTTATGGGCGAGCCCGGCCCCGGGGGACGCTTCGGGGACTTCGGGGGCCGCTATGTGCCCGAGTCGCTGGTGGAGGCCTGCGACCAGTTGGATCGGGAATTTCGCTCGGCCTGGGCCGACTCAATGTTTCTGGGGGAGTATGAGCGGATCCTGGCTGACTTTGCCGGGAGGCCCACCCCGGTCACCGAATGTGCCCGGCTGTCGGAGCAACTGGGGGTCCGGGTCCTGCTCAAGCGGGAGGACCTGGCCCATACAGGTTCGCACAAGATCAACAACGTGGTGGGCCAGGCTCTGCTGACCCGGCGCATGGGCAAGGGCCGGGTGATAGCCGAAACCGGCGCCGGCCAGCACGGAGTGGCCACCGCCACCGCCGCCGCTCTCTTCGGGCTCGAATGCGTGGTCTACATGGGCGAGGTGGACGTCGAGCGCCAGGCCCTCAACGTCTTCCGCATGCGCTTGCTGGGCGCCGAGGTGCGCCCGGTTTCCTCCGGCAGCCGTACCCTCAAGGACGCCGTCAACGAGGCCCTGCGGGAGTGGGTGGCCACGGTGGAGACCACCCACTACTGCCTGGGCTCGGTCATGGGCCCGCATCCCTTCCCCTGGATGGTGAGGGAGCTGCAGCGGGTGGTGGGCACCGAGGCCCGGGAGCAGTGCCGGCGCCTGCTCGGGGGAGGCCATCCGGACGTGGTGGTGGCCTGCGTAGGCGGGGGCTCCAACGCGGCGGGCATTTTCAGCGGATTTGCCGATACAGACGCCCAGCTGGTCGGGGTAGAGGCGGCCGGGGGAGCAGCCATTGGCCACGGCGTGCCCGGCGTGGTCCACGGCATGAAGTCCTACCTGCTCCAGGACGAGGCCGGGCAGGTGGCCGAGGCCCATTCCATCTCCGCCGGCCTCGACTATCCCGGGGTCGGGCCCGAGCACGCCTACCTGGCCGCCACCGGCCGGGCCCGCTACGAGCCGGTGGACGACGCCGCCGTCCTGGACGCCTTCCAGCTCCTGTCCAAGACCGAGGGGATCATCCCCGCCTTCGAGTCGGCCCACGCCGTGGCCTGGCTGATGCGGGAGGCGGGCCGGTCGGTCCCTAAAGGATCGACCGTTCTCATCAACCTCTCCGGCCGGGGGGACAAGGACGCCGCTCAGGCCATGGACCTCCTGGCCGACCGGCTGTGAGCGGGGGCGCCTCCGGCTCGGGGGGCTCGGCGGGCTCGGCGGGCTCGGCGGCCGCCGCCGCCCCGCCCTCGGGGGTGGGCGCCCTGGAGTGGGCCCTGCGCCGGCGCCGGGCGGCGGGGGCCAAGCTGCTGGTCCCCTACGTGACCGCCGGCCTGGGCCAGGACTGGCCGGCTGTGGTGGAGGCGGTGGTGGCGGCCGGAGCCGACGCCGTGGAGGTGGGGATCCCCTTTTCCGATCCGGTCATCGACGGCCCGGTCATCCAGGAGGCCTCAGCCAAGGCCCTGGCCGCCGGGGCTACCCCGGGCGGCATCATCGACGCCCTGAGCCGCCTGCGCCCCGGGGCGCCCATGGCCGTCATGACCTATTACAACCTCATCTTCCGGGGCGGCCACCGCCGCATGGCCTCCCTGCTGGCCGAGGCCGGAGTGGCGGGGGCCATCCTGCCCGACCTGCCGCTGGACGAGTCGGACGACTGGACGGCGGCGGCGGACCACTTCGGGGTGGAGACGGTCATGCTGGCCGCCCCTACCACCACCGACGCCCGCCTGGTGGCCATATGCGAGCGCTCCCGGGGCTTCGTTTACGGGATCGGCCTAATGGGCGTCACGGGGGAGCGATCGGCCCTGGCCGCCTCCGCCTCGGTCATGGCCAAGCGGCTCAAGGCCGTGACCGATAAGCCCGTGCTCATAGGCGTGGGCATCTCCACCCCGGCCCAGGCGGTGGAGGCCTGCCTGGAGGCGGATGGGGTGGCGGTCGGCTCGGCCCTGGTGCGCCGGCTACTGGACGGCGGCGGCCCGGAAGGGGCCGCCGAGCTGGTCGGCGAGTTTCGAGCCGCCCTCGACGCCGGATGACCGACGGATGACCGAGGGCGGGCCCGTCGATGACGGCAAGCTGGCCGGTTGCGAGCTTTGCGAGGCTGCCCGCTTCACCCCCTGGCACCACGAGGACGAGCTGTGCTGGGTGGCCGACTGCGAGGCCTGTGACGTGCCCATCGTGGTCTGGAACCGCCACGGGACCGAGCCACCGGAGGCCGACCTGGAGCGGATGCTGGGCACCCTCAAGGCGGTGGCCGACCGCCTCTTCGGGCCCGAAGGCTGGTACCTGGACCGCAATATGCGCCAGATCCCCGACCACTTCCACGCCCACGGCCGGGCCAACGACTGGCTCCAACGGCGCAATCAACGGCGCTGAGGCCGGGCATGCCATACCGGCTCTCGTGGGAAAGTGTCCGTGTATCCACGATTTGGGGCCATCTGGCAGGTAGCGTTCCTGAGCCCCCCGGAAGGAGATGTTTATGCCGATGTACGAGGGTTACTGCGTGAAGTGCCGTGAGAAGCGAGAGTTCGAAGGAGCCGAGGTGGAGCTGGCCAACGGCCGGCGGGCCGCCCAGGGCCAGTGCCCGCACTGCGGCACCAAGATGAACCGGATGCTGGGCAAGGCCTCTTAGGGGCCCGCCACCGGGCCGGCCCAACGGCCGCGCCCGGTGGCCTCAGC
>Ga0307372_10001145_pt1 | contig 46399 bp, 42 predicted proteins | sample OX1MG_FD_202533 | JGI IMG/M metagenome (GOLD analysis project Ga0307372, IMG submission 202533) | Soil microbial communities from Risofladan, Vaasa, Finland - OX-1 | ecosystem: Environmental > Terrestrial > Soil > Coastal area > Acid sulfate soil | place: Finland: Risofladan, Vaasa | collected...
CGTCCGTGGCGATCCCAACGATCTCAGCGGATGGACGCGAGCTGTCGCGCACGACCGTCCGGTCGTCGCCTACTGCACTTGAATGCATCAGGCATCCAGCGTCCGTGCGGCGCGGCTACTGATTGAGGCGGGAGTGAAAGACGCGGCGTATCTCGCCGGTGGGTTCGCTGCGTGGGCGGGCGCCGGTTATCCGCTCGAGCGCAGACGCGCCGCCTGATTGCGATCGGAGCGGATGCCCGCGCGGGATCGCGCGGAGAATCGGACGCGGGCTATACTCGCGTGGCAGGGTCTGGACGCAGGAAGTCCCGCTCCGGGTGCGAATCGCGGATGATCACGGTACGAATCGGAGATGGGCGGGGCGGGGGTAGGACGAAGTGAGCGGTGGATCGAGGAAAGGCGGCCGCAAGCCCACCGGGCAACCCGGGGCGAAATCCGGCGGCGGTTCCCGGGCCAAGCCAATTGTCGCGCCGGGCGTCCAGCCGCGCCTCGAGTTCGGCGCGAAGCCCAATGGCGAGTCGCTCGCCGGGCCGGACGGCCCCTCCACCGGCGAGGCCGGGGAGCCTGCGCGCCGCGCGCCGCGGAAGCCTCGCACCACCGCTCGCTCCAAAGCTAATCAGAGGCGGCCGCGCGGATTGCTCGGTGAATTACAGTCGCGGGTGCGGGCCTGGCGGGCGGCCGTCCGCCGATGGCATCCCGCGCGCATCGCACTCGGCGCATTTCTGCTGATCGCGTTCGGCGCCGGCTTCTATATCGCCCAGCTTTACGGGCAAATCTCGGCGCTCATCGATCAGCGCAGCGCCGCGCTGACCTCCGCGATCTATTCCGCGCCGCTCACGCTCGAAGCCGGCGCCGATGTGGTCAAGGCCCATCTGCTCGAGCGCCTCAATAATCTTTCCTATACTGCCGTCGGCGATCCCACCGAGCCCGGCGAATACTCAGTCGCGCCACAGCGGATTACTATCTACATGCGCGGCTTCGATATCGGCGCGCGCGAATTCCCCGCCGAACTGGTCTACGTGAGTCTCGATCGCACGCGGATCGCCGGCGTCGCCGACTCGTTCGGGATGGCGCTTGGCGGCGCCGCACTCGAGCCCGAAGTTATCGGACGGCTGCTGCCCGGCGCGCCAGCCGAGCGGGTCGAAGAGCGGCTGGGCGATCTCAAGCCCTACCTGGTGCGCGGATTGCTCGCGACCGAGGACCGCTTCTTCTACTACCATCCGGGCTTCGACCCGATCCGGATTATCGAGGCCGCGATCGCCGACCTCCGCTCGCACCACCTGCAGCAGGGCGCGAGCACGATCACGCAGCAGCTCGCGCGCACCTTTATCGACCGCCACGAGCGGAGCTTCGCGCGCAAATTCCGCGAACTTGCGGTCGCCCTCGTCATCCAAATCCGCCTCAGCAAGGACGAAACCCTCGAGCGCTATATCAACGACGTTGCGATGGGTGAGTACGACGGCACGCCGATCGACGGGATGCCGCTTGCGGCGCGCTACTTCTTCAACAAGGACCTGCGCGAAGTCTCGCCCGCCGAGGCCGCGACGCTGATCGGCATGATCCAGGCGCCCAGCCTTTATGACCCGCGCCGCCATCCCGAAAATTGCCGCGCCCGGCGCGACATCGTGCTCGCCGTGATGCATCGCGCGGGCGTGCTCGACGACGCCGCCTACGCCGAGGCGCTCGCGACGCCGCTCGTGATCATCCCGCCGCCGGGCCTTCGCCGTGCGCCTTACTTTACCGATTACGTCACGAGCCTCGTCCGGTCGATTCCGGGCCTGGGCGCGAACGAGGCGGGGCTCAAGGTCTATACGACGCTCAACCCCGAAACTCAGGCCGACGCACAGCGAACCGTGGTCGATAATCTCGCGCGCCTCGAACGTGAGCATCCAGCGCTCCGCCGTGCAAATCCCGCGGATCGCCTTGAAGGCTCGCTGGTCGCACTCGACGCGCGCACCGGCGCGATCGTTGCCCTGGTCGGCGGACGCGATTACGCCGCAAGCCAGTTCAACCGCGTCGTCCAGGCCGAGCGCCAGCCCGGCTCCGCCTTCAAGCCCGTCGTCTACCTGACCGCGCTCGATCCCGCGCGCTCGCCGCTCGGCCAGCGCGTGACCCTCGCCTCGATGCTGCCCGACCGGCCGATGTCGTTCGGCGGATGGACGCCGGTCAACTACGAGCGCACCTACCAGGGCACGGTGACGGTCGCACAGGCGCTGATCGAATCACTCAATGTGCCGACCGCGTATCTCGGAAGCCTTCTCGGCACGCCGGCGATAATCCGGACCGCGCACGAACTCGGTATCGGCGAGGAGATTCCCAACGTGCTCCCGATTTCGATCGGCTCGGCCGAAACCACCCTGCTCGAACTCGCTTCGGTCTACCAGGTCTTCGCGAGCGCCGGCATCGCGATTCCGCCCTACGCGATCGACGCGGTATACGACGGCTCCAACCATCTCATCTATGAGCATCGTCCGATTTCGGAACGGATCACGAGTCCCGCCGCCGCGTATCTCATAACCGGCGCGCTTCAGGGCGTCCTGCAATGGGGCACAGGCGCGGGCGCGGCCGCGATGGGCCTTGATTTCCCGGCCGCAGGCAAGACCGGCACCACCGAGGATTTTCACGACGCCTACTTCGTCGGCTACACGCCGCGAGTCGTGACCGGAGCGTGGGTCGGCTTCGACCATCCGCAGAGCCTCGGTCTTCCCGGCGCGGAGGCGGCGTTGCCCGCGTGGGTCCGCTTCATGACCGAGATCACGCCGGCCGATTCGCCTCGATTTGAAATTCCGCGCGGAGTCACGCTCGCGACTATCGATCCGGCAAGCGGCGGGCTTGCGACCACGGCCTGTCCGCGCGCGGTCACGCTGCCGTTCATCCGTGGCACCGCGCCGACCGAAATTTGTCCGCTGCACGGCGGCGGGCTCTTCTCGCGTCCGGCGCTGGTGGCTGGCGGAGCGCCCGGCGCGATGACCCGCGGCGCATCGGCGCTTGCGAGCGCTGCTGCCGCGAAACCCGGCGGCGCCGCGACGCCCGCATCCAACAGCATGTTCGGCGCGATCGGCAAGTTCTTCGGCGCGATCTTCCATCACTGATCTCCCGCAGGCGATGCGGTCGCGGGAGACGCGGACAAGCCGAGCCTAGGAAAAAAATCCTGCAAGATCTGTTTGACTCTGCGTTCGTTAACGTAGATGAACATCGGGATGCGTAACGATCGGCTCCGAGGCGTAACCGCGGCTCTGATGATTGCGATTGCCGTTGCGATCGCCGGATGTGGCGGCGACACCGGCAATTCGCCGCCGCCCGCGCCGCCTCTTCCAAGCTGCCCCGCGACTATCGGCACTGGTCCCTTCCTCGGCGCGGGGGTGGGGACGTTCCCGGTTAATCCGTTTGTGGTGATCGTCGGCGGACTCGATCAGAACGGCAATTCGCTTAAGACCACCGACATCTTCAATCCCGCGACCGGCCTTTTCACTCAAGGATGCAGCCTGTCCGTCGCGCGCGCGGGGCATCAAGCTGAACTCGTTCTATTTCCGCCGCCAGGACCGCCTCCGGCGGGCTCGAATCCCTCGTCGCGGTTCGACGTGAGTTCCAACTCGCTTCTGATAGCGGGCGGCGTGGACGTCTCCAACGGCGTCGTGACCCCGCTCGCCTCCGCCGAGCAGCTCGACAGCACCGGTCAATTCGTCGATACCACGCCGATGAGCCAGAGCCGGGTCAATTTCACGCTGACTGACTACGGTGCGACTACGCTTGCCGCCGGTGGCGACAGCGATACCGGCGTAGCGCTCGCGACCGACGACATTTTTGGCGCGATCGGACTGCCCAACGGCGGCTTCTTCAACAATCCCAACCCGATGACAGAGGCTCGGGCCTATCAGGCGGCCACCGCTTTCGGCAACAACGAGGTCCTGATAACTGGCGGGGTCGGCGCGCGCGGCATTGTTCATAGCAGCGCCGAGGTTTTCGATTCGGCCGCATCCACCTTCGCCGCGACGGCCGGGCCGATGAATGTCGCGCGCTATGACCATACCGCGACCACTTTGTTCGCCGGCACGGTCCTGATTGCTGGCGGCTTCAACGCGACCGGAACCGCGACCAATACCGCCGAACTTTTCGACCCGATCAGCGGCACATTCAAACTCGTCGGCAACATGACTTCGGCGCGCGCGGGACACGCGGCCACGTTGCTTGGCGATGGTACCGTGCTGATCACCGGCGGCTATGTAACGCCGGGCACTCCGACCAACACGGCGGAGTTGTACAATCCCGCGACTGAAACTTTCGCGGCGGTTGGCAATATGACGGCGGCGCGCGCGAGTCATACCGCGACTCCGTTCGGAGGCGGCATGGTGCTGATAGCGGGGGGCTTCGGTCTGCCCGGCGGCTCGTCGAGCGGTTCCCTCTCCAGCCTGACCGGTTTTCTCGCGGAGGTGGGCTCCTCATTGTCAAGCGCCGAGATCTACAACTCGGCGACGCAGACTTTCAGCCCTACCGCGGGCGCGATGACTTCGGCGCGTGCCGAGCAGACCGCGACGTTCTATTGACGGTTACGTGACCGCCAGGTTTCATTTCTGGAAGTCGATGGCCAAAGCCCTCAATTAACCTTACGGCGCCAGGTTGATCTGCTGCCGATACTCCGCCACCGAAATGATTTGCTGGGTGCGCGTATCCCAGAGAATGTATTTCAAGGCATTGGGAACGTCGGATAACCTCACGCGGGTGACATCCGAAAAGAGATACTGATATTCGTTGTGGCACCCGATCAAGCAATAGTTTGGAATTCTGGCGGACAGATGGTGAATGTGATGATAGGCAATATTGGCGGTAAACCAGTTTAACCAGCGCGGCAAAATCAGAAAACTCGTTCCCTCAATCGCGCCGGTGTCGCTGTCCCAGTGTCCGCTATCGCTCGCATAGGAGTGCCTGAAATTATGCTGAACGGTGAACAACACGACACCTGCGCCGCCGGCTATCGATGCGCTGATTAAATAAATCGTAAAAAACAGCACCGTACCGGCTGCCCAGCACATCAGCACCCATATGCCGAGCAGCACGACATTGGTCCAGAACATATGCCAGTACTCTTTGTCCGATTGCCAATAGCGCGTTTTAAAACTGGCGGCGTGCGCCTTTATCGATAGCTGTGGCTGCGCGATTTTCCCTTTAACAATATGGCTCACAAGGCCGATACTGCCTTCGAGCCAGGTAAAGCGCGGGTTAAAAATCAAATATATTAAGCCGACCAAAGGAGCGAGTGCGATGCTGCACTTGCCTCGATACATGAGCTGCCGCACGGTGGTCATCGCCGCATATTCGTCTACCGAGAGCGTGGTGTACGGTCCGCGGTATTTTTCCCAGTTCCCGTTGTGGGCATGGTGATAGCTATGATGCTGCGACCACACGTACTGCGGCATGCCCGTGACGGCGCCCAGGAGAAAGCCGAACGTGCGATTGAGCCGCTGGGTGCGAAACAAGCTGCCATGGCCGCATTCATGCATCAGCACAAAAACGCGCATAGTGAACAAGCTGATTAGCAACACCGCGGCTACGGTGAGCCAGCGGGAAACGCCGACACTCAACACCGCGGCCCACCACAGGAGCGCAAGCGGCGCCAACGTCGTCAGAACTTGCGTCAGTCCTTTAACATTATCGGCCTGGGTATGCCGGCGAAGCATGCCTCGCTTCTCTTCCTTTATCCGGCGGATCGACGACACGATAGGGCACCTGGGTTTCGATTTATCAATTGGTGGGGAATCACAACCGTTCAGTCTAGCAGATTGACGTCGTAAGCGCGGTGCCGGTCTGTGACACATCACTGGACCAGGGCCGCGCCGCGATCCGCCGCCGCGCCCGGCGCGTTTCGGGCGCTCCTCGAGATTAGTGCGAATCGCGCCGCCCGGATTTACGCCTGGCGCGCCGCCGACGGCACGATCGCCATCTGCACCTTCTCAGTGCCTCGCACCACGGTCAACTCCGCATCCGCGCCGATCTGATCCTCGACGAGCATCCGATGAAGATCGTCGATCGCGCCGACCGGCGTGCCGTTGTACGCAACGATTATGTCGCCCGCCTTGAGGCCCGCCCGCTCGGCCGCGCTCCCGGGCTCGATCGATGAGACCATCACTCCGGTCGCCGTCGCCAGCCGATGGAACCTGACCACGCGCCGATGCATCGGCGCATTCATGCCGGCTACGCCGATGAACGCGCGCACGATCCGTCCGTCGCGAATCAGCCGTCCCGCGACGTACTTCGCGGTGTTGATCCCGATCGCGAAGCAGATTCCCTGCGCCGGCAGAATCACCGCCGTGTTGACTCCGATCACTTCGCCGCGCGAGTTCAGCAGCGGACCACCCGAGTTGCCCGGGTTGAGTGCCGCGTCGGTCTGGATCACGTTGTCGATTAGCCTGCCCGAGGTCGATCGCAGCGACCGCCCGAGCGCGCTTACCACGCCCGCCGTCACCGTGCATTGAAAGCCGTACGGGCTGCCGATTGCGATCGCGACCTGTCCCACCCGCAGCGCGCCCGAATCGCCCATCGCAACCGGCGCGACGCCCGGCGGCGCGATCCGCACCACGGCGAGGTCGCTGTCGGGGTCGGCGCCGATCACCGTGCCCTCGACCCGCCGCCCATCGAGCATCGCGACGCTTATCCGCGACGCACCTGCGACCACGTGGCTGTTGGTCAGCACGAAACCGTCGGGCGTGAAGATGAATCCCGATCCCGACCCCGCGTGCCGGTCGTTCCGGAACACCTCGATATTGACCACCGCGCCGCTGACGCGCTCGACCGCGTCCGCGACCGCCTCGGAATAGGCGTCGAGCAGTGCGGCGTCGTTATTCTGCTTGCTCTTCCGATCGTGAAGCGCGCTGGCCGTCGCGCTGTCCACATCCTCGTTTAGTACGAAGCTAAAAGCTGCTTCCATATCGACTCCCGCGATCAGCAAATCTCGCGGAAAGTAACCTAACCATCATTCCGGTTGCATGCTCGCACCGACAGGTTGGCGCCACGATCCTCAGACGTCCGAATCGTCGTCCGCTTCGATTCGCCCGCCGTCTTCATCGATTTCCGCGCCGCCTTGCTCCGCGTGATCGCTAACCCCCGCCGATTCGCCCGCGTCCGCCTGCTGCGCCGTGGCGATACTCGCCGCCTCGACCACTTCCGCAAGCCGCCGCGCCACGATTATGAACGCCGAATGGGCAATCATCCGATGGACCGGGCGGACGCTCATCCCCTTGACGTGCCAGTTGCGCATCAGCGTTTCGAAGCTCTCGATCTCGCCGAAGTTCCGATTCGCGGCCAGCGCCTCGACCGTATCGCGCAACTGAATCGCCGTCGGCACGTAGCAGGTAAGCACGCCGCCGGGACGCAGCGCCGCGCCCACGACTTCGAGCGCGCGGCCGGGCTCGGGCAGGTCGAGGAACAGCCGGTCGATTCCGGTCTCGTCGAAGCCTTCGTAGAGGTCGCGAATCTTGAGCGTCCAGTTCGGCGCCGGACCGAAAAAGTTTGCCACGTTGCGCCGCGTCGCCGCCGCGAAGTCCCCGCGCACCTCGTACGATATCACCCGCCCCGCCGGCCCGACCGTGCGCAGCAGCGCGATCGTGAACGCACCCGCGCCGGTTCCGCCCTCGATAACCGTTGCGCCCGCGAACACGTCGCCCCATATCAGCAGCGGTCCGGTGTCCTTCGGATAGATCACCTGAGCGGCGCGCGGCAGCAGCGGAATCAGTTCGGCGTAGGTCGGCCGCAGCACGATAAAGGTTTCGCCGCCCGAAAGCTTCACGCGTGATCCCTCGTCGATTCCGATCAGCGCCTCGGCCGCGATCTCGCCGCGAATCGTGATCCGAATCCCGCGCCTGAGGAGCTTCAGGTAGCGCCGGCCCTTGCGGTCGATAAAGATGACCGCGTCGTCTTCCTTGAATTTGGCGTCCAAGACTCCCACCTTAAGCGAACGCGCCGCTTCCAAAAAGCGGCCCGCGCGCGGTTCCGTTTGCAAATCGCCGCGGGCTGGTGCGAGCCTGCTCTGAGAATCACAATGAAATCCGCTGACCAGCGGTAAGGAGACAGGCCATATGCTGCAGTATAAAAAGGTCGTCTGTCCGATTGCTTTCCATGCCAACTGTTTCGAGGCGCTCGATATTGCCCGCCAGTGCGTCGATCGCGAAGGCGGCAAGCTTTACCTGCTCCACGTTGTGCGGCCCGTGGACCCGCTCGAGATAAGCGCTCCCGTCATCATGGAGCGCCACGAGGAGGAAGCGGCCAAGCGGCTTCGCCAGATCATTGCCGAGCGCCTCTCGGGTGTGAACGTCGAGCCGATCGTCCGCACCGGTCATCCGGTCGAAGAAATTATCAAGGCGCAGAAGGAGACTGATGCCGGCGTGATAGTCCTGGCCAAGCACAATCGGGCGGGCCTGAGGCATGTCTTCATCGGTAGCGTCGCGGAGCGCGTCGTACGTGACGCCCCCTGTGCGGTCCTCACCATACATCCGAAGAGCTGAGCGGATTTCCGGGCCGCTCCTGGCCGCCTGACATATTGACTACCCGCTTTTCAGCCGTTTAGGCTGAGGGGCTGGTCGTGGTCCGTAATCGCCAAGCGTTGAATTTGTGTTATTGTGTTTCGGTGTCGCGCGTCTCGCCGTGATATTTCATGCGTCGGGAAAGAGCTTCGCCGGCCAACTCAACTACTCGAAATCAACCGCGACAATCCCGATGACCCGGCCCGAATCCATTAAAGAGAGCGCAAACTTCCATGGCTGAGAAAAAAGCAAAGACCGCGGAAAAAGGCGGCGTCGCCGCCCATCGCCACATCTGTCCCACCTGTGGCGCGGACAGCAAAGTCACCAAGTACGCCGGTTTCGGCCGCCGCGGCTTCTTCCTGGTATGCGAGAAAGCCTGCGGCTATATCGCGCGAAGCCGCTGAGAGGCTCGCCCATGGCCAGGACTCGCAAAAGCAAATCCTCCAAGCGCGATCTCTATCCCGGTTTCGGCCTTGCCACCGACGAGAGCGACGAGGATGCCGACCTTCCCAAGGACGAGGCCGGCCGGCGCAAAATCAAGCGCCAGTATCGCGATCTCCTCGGCATCCGGGTCGAAAAGCTCAAGGGCCGCATCCTCAATCGCGAACGCATCAACAAGACCATCGACGGCATCTACTTCATTTGCGCGCGATGCCTCAAAGTATGCCATTCGCTCGACGACGGCCTGGTCGAAGACCCCGGCAACATTAACAATCAATGCGCCAAGTGCGGCAAGGCCCGCATCGCCGCCGCCTGACGTGAGATTCACCGGATGGATTCTCTTCGTCTTCGGTCGGACCGCGCGGCCGCCGCGCGCCCGCCGGGCGCTTTCCTTTCCCGAGGTTAATCGCTAAATCTTTTGTGCTTATGCGTGCGGCGCCGTAACGAGCATCAGTAAGGCTCAGGCACTACGCGCGCCAACGGAGCTTTCCGGTCCGGCTTCGGACCGTCGTCAGGCAGGCCCAATGTCCTTTCAGTTGATTCGTCCCGATATCGACCTCGACTTCGTCGGCAAGCGCTACTTCTTTATTGCGCTTTCGACCTTGATCAATGTCGCCGCCATACTCTTGCTGGTTTTCGTCGGGCTCAACTACGGCGTCGATTTCGTCGGCGGCAGCGTGGTTCAATTGCAGTTCAAGCAAAAGACCGACAGCGGCGCGGTCCGCCGCGCCCTCGCTCCGCTCGATCTCGGCGAGGTAACCGTCCAGGAGTTCGGCGCTGCCGCGCAGAACCAGTATCTCGTCCGCTTCGCAAAGGTGAACAATATCGGCAGTCTCGGCCGCAAGCTCGGCGACGCGCTCCATCGAACCTACGGCCCTGGCGCCGCCGAGGTGCTCCGGGTCGAGACCGTCGGCGCCAAGGTCGGCCACGATCTCCGCCGCGACGGCTTCATGGCGGTCATCTTCGCCACCGCCTTCATGGGCGTCTTCATCGCGCTCCAGTTCCGCAACGTTAGCTGGAGCTTTGGCGCCGGCGCGGTCATCGCGCTCCTTCATGACGTCCTCGTCGTCACCGGCGCGCTGGTCATCTCGCGTCTTCAGTTCGATCTGACCACGCTCGCCGCGCTGCTGACCGTTATCGGCTACTCGGTCCACGACACTATCATCGTCTCCGACCGCATCCGCGAGGACGCCGCCAAGCGCCGCCGCGAGCCGCTCGCCGCGATCATGAACCGCGCAATCAACGAGACGCTCTCGCGCACCATCCTGACCTCCGGCACCGCGGTCGCCGTCCTGATCGCGCTGCTCGCCCTCGGCGGACCGATCCTGCGCCCGCCTGCCTTCACCCTGCTGGTCGGATTCATCACCGGCACCTACTCCTCTATCTATATCGCGAGCCCGGTCGTGCTCTTCTGGGAGGGTACCGGCCGCACCCGCCGGGCCCTGCCGCGGGCCGCCTGAGGCCGCCGATAACCCGGCCCGCGATTCGCTCGCGGCCGACCGGCGCAAAGTTCGATCGCGCAAGATGACCCCGCTTCAAATCAGCACCGGCCGCGGTCCCTACCGCCTGACCCTCGCCGAACCGCCCGCCGCGATTACCGGCGGCGGCCTTGCTCTGACACTTCGCTTCGACCGCGCCGACGGCCTCGAGCGGGTGGGCTTCCGATGCGTTATCGCGCCCGGCCTCGTCGCCGCCGATGCGCTCGCCGATCCCGCCGCGCTCCTCGCACGCCTCGCACCCTGGTTCGAGCGCGAGTTCGAGATTACGCGCGAGGCCGCCCTCAAATCGATCCGCACCGAGCGCCGCCTCGCCGAGGTCGTCTTCGATCGCGACCGTCCCGGCCCGCTCGGCGCCGCCGCTTGATTCCCGGCTCGATCCGGCGCTGACTGCTGATCGCGGGGGCCGCTCTTCCGCTCCGGACCCCGACTTCCCGGCAAGGATGAACCTGCGATGGCTGTCGAAACCCGCCGCGCGCGCGAACAGGATATCCCCGAAATAGCCCGGCTGGTCGCCGCGATCAGCGCCTATCACGAGGCGCTCGACGATCGCGCCCGCTTCGATTGGGATGAAATCCACCGCGCCCCTGATTGGCTCCCGCTGCTCCTCGGCCGCGACCATCATGCCATTTGGGTCGCCGACGCCGGCCCGCAACTGATCGGCTACCTATGGGTCCATCTGCGGCGTGATCGGCAGGGCTCTCTTCCCCGCCTGCGCGGCTATATCAATCACGCCTTTCTCGAGGAGAACTGGCGCGGCATGGGAATCATGCGCCCGATGCTCGAAGCGGCCTACCAATGGTTTCTCTCCAGGGACGTGACGGTCGTGACCCTGACCGTACACCATCGCAACTGGCTCGGCTCGTCGGCGTGGTACAAGCTCGGCTTCGAGGATTGGACCCACGAACGCCGGATCGTCCTTAAACCTCGCAAATAGAGACCCTGCCGTCCGATAGCGGGGGTGGGCCAATTCACTGCGTCGAAATCAGCTTGCACCGATGTGCTTCGGGACTCGGGCTCAGAATTGTTTTTGAGGCGGTCGATCTTGGGCCACCACCGATAGGCCCATAAAGTTGTGCGGCAGAACGTCAGGAATCGGTTTGCCTCCCGCGTCCACGTTCACTACGAACTTGTAGGAGCCATCCGGCATCTCCATAGCTCCCATACCCGTGATCTGCATGCCGAGCGCCGTCTGCCAGTGCTCGAATGTGGCCTCGAAGGTCGGAGAATTGATCGCCTGGCCAATCAGCCTATCCTGGGCCTCCTCACTTGGCGTCAAGGGACGGTAATTCCCGATACCTGGGCCGGTCGTAGGCGTCTGGGACGGCAGACTCGGGTCGTACCCGGGCTCTCCCTGGTGAACGTAAATGTGGTCCTTGTCGGACATTTCGCTTGAGGTCAACTGGGCCATCTCCAACCTAGGCGTGCTTGCCGCGAGCACCGGGCCATGCGATGGGTTGGACTGGCAGGTGTTGGTACCTGCGATGGAAACGCCGAGGCTTTGTAGAGTTAGGAGGATTGGTGCGAGCGTATCCGACGATCCGCTCCCCTCCTGATCCCCCGAGTACAATAAACCAACGGGCATGTTGCACTGGTCGTAGGCGCTGAAGACCAAAGCGCCGGAGTCACCGGGGAGCTTAGAAGCCGGTACGGGACAGTACATTTCTATCTGACCATGGAAACCTGCGTCGCTATCAGGCGGGTTGTTCGGAATGTCGAAACAACATGGACTCACATTGTTGCCGCAGGATACATCCTCTACGTTAAAAAAGTTGACACTCGTTATCGTACAGACGATCAGGTTCGACCACCCGTTCACACTGGACCGCGAATTGATAAACCCTACCTGCTCGCCGACCGTGGGCTGGGTCTGGACCACGGTGCTGATCGTCTTCGTGAAGCCGTAGATCATCGCATTCGCAGTGGCGGGGTTCGCCGTCGACAACGCGGCATCGGCCTCGTTGTAAAGGTAGCCCGGGATAATCTCTAAGTACGAGTGGACGACCCCGATCGCGCAGGCCGAGGTGCCCGACGTATAACCACTAGACGACGCGTACTGATCGCACGTTGCGTTTTCGAGCCCTGGCTGGTCGACCTCCATCCCGCTGCCGTTGTTCTCGCCTAGCACATGGTTGTTGGAGAGGAGGTAGGCATTACCGGCTGAGTCCCTGACCTTCATCCCCGACTCTCCGGCGCAAATCGCACCACCGCTGTCTACCTTGTTCAGGCCGATCTCCGGTCCGACGCTGGGAAAGGGACGCGCCAATAAGGAATTAGCTTGGGGAAACGAAGGGCTGACAGCTATGATAAGAACGAGCGTAACTAGTAACGCTACTAATACCGCGAGCTTGCTTCTCATTTTTTCTCACAGTCAGCGTTTCATTCGTCATCGGCGCATCACAATGAGGACGCTCAATCGGGGATTTGCTTTTTTCAGCATTAGAGCTAGTGGTCCGCTACCACACGTCCAGGCTGCGGTGCAAGCGAGCCCCTCTCCTCTCCCCGTCCCTGACCGCTGGATCACGCAAGGGGCCGATTGACTTGGTGCCGAACGCGTTCGACGTCCAAAAGGTTCGTGGCACATGCTGTGCGAGATCCTCCGCGTCAAACCCCGGCTGTTAGAGCTGCCGTAATCAACGAAACCTGATCGTCGACCTCGCCCAGATCGATGCCCATCCCCGTGCTGTCATGCTCGAAACGCCGCTCTCGGGATCATCCGAGCCGATCTAGACCGTTGAAGTCAGACGGAGAGAGCCTCTGCGCCCGCCCCGTCGAAGCTGCAATTGCCGCCGCTAACATTGCGACGAAAATACCGCGGTTCCGACTCCTTGAGCGTGCGCGGCGGAGCACGGACTCTCCCTTTTGTTCCGTTAATGCAAGCTACCATTCACCGGCCGCTCGCCTAAAGAGCGCCGGCTGACGCGGATGCGCGAGCCCGCTTTCACCGTGACCGATCGGTCAGAAGCTCTTGACGAAATCCTCCGATCCGACTAATAGTGGACTTGATAGGTCGATTAATTTTGGGAGCGGAAGAGAGCATCCTTGAATAAGCGCTGCTGAAGCCACGGAATCGCAAAAATGGGGTGAATCGAACCCTCGCCGAGTTTGACAGAAGCGGATCGCGGACCTAAGTTATACCTAGCTGGTCCACAATTAAGTGAACGCTCAGGGCCAAGAGGACAAGACCCGCTATAAAAGTTAAGACCGATGGTTAAGCTACCGATTTACATGGATAATCACGCCACCACCCGCGTCGACCCGCGAGTGCTCGAGGCGATGATGCCCTACTTCAGCGAGAAGTTCGGCAATGCGGCCAGCCGCAATCACAGCTTCGGATGGGAAGGCGAAGAGGCCGTCGACAAGGCCCGCAAGCAGATTGCCGACCTGATCGGCGCCAAGTCCAAGGAGATCATCTTCACCAGCGGCGCCACCGAGTCCGATAACGAGGCTATCAAGGGCGTCGCCGAGTTCTATCACGAAAAGGGCGACCACATAATCACCTGCGTCACTGAGCACAAGGCGATTCTCGACAGTTGCCGCGCCGTCGAGCGCCAGGGCAAGCACGTGACCTATCTGCCGGTCGACAAGTACGGGATGGTTGATCCGGACGACGTGCGCAAGGCGATCACCGACAAGACCGTGCTCATCTCGATCATGTATGCCAACAACGAGATCGGCACCATCCATCCGATTGCCGAAATCGGCCGGATCGCCCACGAGAAGGGCATCATCTTCCATTGCGATGCGGTGCAGGCGGTCGGCAAGCTGTCCGTCGATGTCGAGCGCGACAATATCGATCTGCTCTCGGTGTCGGCGCACAAAATCTACGGACCCAAGGGTATCGGCGCGCTTTACGTCCGCTCCAAGGGGCCGCGTGTGCGTCTCACGCCGATAATCGACGGCGGCGGTCATGAGCGCGGGATGCGCTCGGGCACGCTCAACGTTACTGGAATCGTCGGCCTGGGAGCCGCTTGCGAGATTGCGGGCGCCGAGATGGACGAGGAGTCGCGGCGCATGGCCGAGCTGCGCGACCGTCTCCATGCGCGCCTGTTCGAGCATCTCGACGAAATCTATCTGAACGGCCATCCGACCCAGCGTCTCCCCGGCAACCTCAATATCAGCTTCTCCTATGTCGAAGGCGAGTCGCTCCTGATGGGTATCAACGATATCGCGGTCAGTTCGGGCTCGGCCTGCACCTCGGCCACGCTCGAGCCGTCCTACGTAATCCGGGCGCTCGGCGTCGAGGACGAACTGGCGCACAGCTCGCTGCGCTTTGGACTGGGCCGCTTCAATACCGAAGAAGAGGTCGACTACGTGGCCGAGCGGGTGACCAAGGAAGTAAGAAGGCTCCGCGATATGTCGCCGCTCTACGAGATGGCGCGTGAAGGAATCGATTTGAAATCGGTTCAATGGAAGGCTCAATAACCGCGGGGACCTGACGACCCGTAGGAGAAAATATCATGGCGTACTCGCCCAAAGTGATGGATCATTACAGCAATCCGCGCAACGTCGGCTCGTTCGCCAAGGACGAGGCCAACGTCGGCACCGGCGTGGTTGGCGCTCCCGAATGCGGCGACGTGATGAAGCTCCAGCTCAAGATCTCCGACGACGGCGTAATCCAGGACGCCCGCTTCAAGACCTTCGGATGCGGCAGCGCGATCGCAAGTTCGAGCTACGTGACCGAACTCGTCAAGGGCAAGCGGATCGACGAAGCGCTCGAAATCAAGAACACCGCGATCGTCAAGGAGCTCAACCTCCCGCCGGTCAAGATTCACTGCTCCGTGCTCGCCGAAGACGCGATCAAAGCCGCGATTAGCGACTGGCGCGGCCGCAAGGGCGAAGCTTCCGCCGTGGTCGAAAATGTGGCGGCCAAGGGCTGAGGAGTTGGGCGCACACGAATGAATCTGCGTCGCAAGGCCGGCGCATCAGAACTGGCGCGAACAAGCGGTTGAAGTAAGCAATGATTTCACTCTCGGACAACGCGGTCAGCAAAATCCGCACCTTGGTCGCCGAAAAGCCCAGCGCGGGCCTGCGCGTCAAGGTCGTGGGTGGCGGGTGCTCCGGGCTCCAGTACCGCATGGAGCTCGACGACGCCAAGGAGCGCGACAAGGTCTTCGAACGCGAGGGCGCGCGCCTGATCGTTGACAAAAAGAGCTTCCTTTATCTGAACGGCTCGGAACTTGACTACGGCGAAGAGCTGATGTCGGCCGGATTCCGGGTCGTCAATCCCAACGCCAAGCGCACCTGCGGATGCGGCGAGTCGTTCGTCGTATGACCAGCCGCGCATCGGCGTCAAAGCGCAACGATGGAATTGAAATGCCCGTCATGTGCGCGGCCTCAGCCGCCGCGCCTTATATGCTCCGAATGCGGCTCGCCGCTCGGCGCGGAGATTGACTGCTTCGCTGCGCTCGGCCTTCCTCGCCGCCTCGTCCTCGACCTCGCCGATCTCGAACGCCGCTATCACGCGCTTGGCCGCGAGGTTCATCCCGACCGCTTCGCCGGGGCTGCGGCCACGATGCGTGCCGCAAGTCTCACGAGCACCGCGCTGCTGACTCGAAGCTACCGCACCCTGCGCGATCCGGTCAGCCGCGGCCTCTATTGGCTCGAACTGAGCGGCGCAAGCCTCGCGGAAAACAACAAGGGCGTTGCGCCCGACCTGGCCGCTCTGGTCTTCGAGGTGCAGGAGGAGCTCGCGGAATTGACTGCGGCCGACGAGCGTGGCCGCGCAACCCTGGCGGCGCAAGCCGCGGCGCGCCGCGCCGAGTTGCGGGCGCTGATCGACGCCGCGATGGACGCGCTTGGACGGAACTTCGCGCGATGGGACGAAAGCGCCGCGGCTCGCGAGGCCGCCGGCAACGATAACGGTGAAAGCTCGCGCAATGGCGGCGGCGAAAAACTGCTCGCGGAACTCAAGACGACACTCTCGCGGATCGCTTATCTGAGAACGCTGCTTCGCGATATCGATCGCGCGCTCGAACCGGCCCAGTCCGTGGCCGATCGTTTATGAACCAGGGCGAACGAATCACAGGCGCGGTTCATTTTGATTCCCGTTGTTTGAGAGCGAGATTTGTTCCTTCAGGGGTTCGTCTGAAAGACTGAGATGTCTAGAATACTCGGAATAGATCTGGGCACCACCAACAGCCTGGCCGCGATCATGGACGGCGACCGGCCGCGCGTAATCGCCGACCCCGAGACCGGCAATCCGCTGCTGCCTTCGGTGGTTGCGCTGATGCCCGACGGTGAAGCCGCGGTGGGCGATCGCGCGATCGCGATGGAACCCCATCTGACCGTTGAGCAGGACGGGCGCGCCCACGCGGTGGGTTTTCCCGGCGGCGAGGCCGGCGCGGTGATCCGTTCAGTCAAACGTTACATGGGCCTTGGCGGCGGCGAGGTCGCGTCCGAGGATCGCGAGCGCTACACCTTCGCCGACTTCTCCGCTCCGGTGGTCCGCTTCCGGGTCGGTTCGCGTATCTGGACGCCGCCGCAAATCTCGGCCGCGATTCTCCGCGCGCTCAAGGCTCGCGCCGAAGCGGCGCTCAACGAGACTGTCGATCGCGCGGTAATCACCGTCCCCGCCTACTTCAACGACGGCCAGCGCCAGGCGACCAAGGACGCCGGCCGCCTCGCTGGACTGGAAGTCGTCAGGCTGGTCAACGAACCGACCGCGGCGTCGCTTGCCTACGGCCTCAATCGCGAGACCGAAGGCAAGGTCGCAGTCTACGATTTCGGCGGCGGCACCTTCGACATCTCGATCCTCAATATCAAGGGCGGCATCTTCGAGGTGCTCGCCACCAACGGCGACACCCATCTGGGCGGCGACGACCTCGACCTTATTCTGGTTAATCTACTGCTCGAAGGCGTTGCGCCAGAGGTCCGCCGCGACCGCCATCTATGGAACAGCGCACGCTCGGCCGCCGAAGACGCCAAGAAGCGCCTCAGTTTCGAGAACGCCGTCGAGATGAAGCTGCCGATGGCCGGGCGCGAGGTTCGCCGGACCGTAACGCGGGATGAGTTCGAGCGTCTCTCGGACATGACAATCACGCGGACGCTCGAACGATGCCGGATGGCGATGCGTGACGCCGCGCTGGCGCCCGGCGATATCGACGCGGTGGTCCTGGTCGGCGGGTCGACCCGGATGCCGCTGGCAAGGCGGCGCGTCGCCGAGACCTTCGGCCGCGAGCCGCTATGCTCGCTTGACCCTGACCAGGTGGTGGCGCTCGGCGCCGCCGTGCAGGCGGGCGTCCTTATGGGCGCGCGGACCGAGCTGTTGCTCGACGTGGTGCCGCTGTCGCTCGGGATAGAGGCGATGGGCGGCGTGATGGAGCGGCTGATCCATCGCAACACCACCATTCCAACCAGCGTCAGCGAGATGTTCACCACGGCGGTCGACAATCAGACGCACGTCGACGTTCACGTGCTCCAGGGCGAACGCGAGCTGGCGGCGGATTGCCGGTCGCTCGCGCGTTTCAAGCTCGGGCCGCTCGAGTCGATGCCGGCCGGATTGCCGCGGGTGGAGGTGACCTTCCTTATCGACGCGAACGGAATCCTTAACGTGACCGCGCGCGACCAGCGCACCGGCCGCGAACACTCGGTCGACGTGAAGCCGAGCTACGGGCTTAACGATGACGAGATAGAGCGGCTGCTGGAAGAGTCGATAGATTTGGGCGAGCAGGACCTCGAGCAGCGGCTGCTTATCACCGCGAGGACCGGAGCAGACCAGATTCTGACCGCAGTGCATAAGCAATTGGCAGAGTATCCGGAGCTGATCGGGGCGGATGAGCGGTCACGGATCGAGGAATGCGTTATTAAACTTAGGGAAACGGCATTCGGCACAAATCATGCTTTAATCTCGGACTTAGTCGAGGAGTTGAATCAGCTCACGACCCCGTTTGCCGAGCGAATCATGGACAACGCCATAAAGCTGGCGCTCGAACGAAAGTCGGTAAACGAGCTTTAGGCAAAATAGCGCAAAGGTTTATTGCGTTTTGCGAAAGCGGGGAGTGGGCAAATGGGACTGAAATGGGAGCAGGCGGAAGAAATCGCCGAAGTGCTGGCCGAGAATCATCCGGGACTCGATCCGCTGGACGCGCGGTTCACCGACCTGCGGCAATGGGTGATCGATCTGGACGAATTTGACGACGAGCCGACAAAATCGAGCGAATCGAAGCTCGAAGCCATACAAATGGCATGGCATGAGTTATATAAGGAAAACAGCGAGAATGACTAGGTGCTGAATAGAATTGCTAATATCAACGTCTGATGAGAAACGGGGTGAAGCCTCGAGTCGTCTTAATTAGCGATGTCTTATCTCCAATAAGGAGGAACCGGGGTGGGCGGAATCGAGTTGATGAGGCAGGAGCAGGGGATCAAAATGCAGGAAAAGGAAACTTTGGACGAGCGGTTGCCGGGACTTTTCGAGCCCGACACGCTGTTGCCGGTACAATATTTCGAGGCGATGCGCCGCAAGCATCTGCTCGAGGGAGAGAAGCGTCTGATTCTGAGCGTCCTTGAGGATGCGGTCGAATGCTTCATGAAGTGCATCGATTCGAATTCGAGCAAGGGACAGCGGCTTTTCCGCGACGCGGAAGAGTGGATCAACCTCGAAGACAAGATGTGGGTCTTCTCGTTCGACAATGTGTGCGAGATGCTCGATATCAATCCGGAATATCTGCGGCGCGGGCTGCGAGCCTGGAAGGAACGGCGGCTTACGGCGCTCGCCAACGCTCGCGCTGAAATGGCTGAGCGGGCCGCCTACGAGGCCGAGCAGGCGGCAATAGCGGCGCTTAATCCGGTCGAGACGGTTGTGACCGCAGAGTTGGTCGAAGCCGAGCCGGTCGAGGTATCGCCGGTCGAGGCTGAGGCGGTCAAGCCGGCGACGGTGGCGTCGAAGACGCTGCGTCCGATGACGGCGGCCAAGCGGGGCAGCGAGAGTTCCGATCGCCACTCGAAGCTGCGCAAGGCGCGCGCCTGAGCGAAAGCGGGAGTTAACTGTCGTATCAAGCGGAATTTGCGCGCAGATTCGCACCGTCGCCAGGCTTAATCTCTGACGTAGTGTTCGGCGCGATTTGGACTAATCCACTGATGGGCTGGCAGGCCATCGCGCGGCCTGCTTTGCCCTGACCCTGAGTCCGCTTGATGGAGGGCCTGCTCGCTAGCGGCCATCGATTCCCTTACCCGGATTGCGCGCTGGTACATCCCATTTGGTCTAATCCGGGGCCATCTTTTGGCTTCATTAGACAAATTCTCGTCACATGGATGAAGAGTCAACTTCAGTTTCGGAGTGATCGGTTAACGGTGCGACGCGGCTAAGCTGTCCGGTCCGCGGCGGATCCAGCCTTTGTGCATACAGGCGGGGCTGGTGATGCCAATTTGGGCCGCGAAGCTGCATACTGGGGCGCTATGGACGACGGAGCGCCCGACCGCAAGCTGATCCTCGACTCGGTGCGGGACTATATCGCGCAGCTCGCCGAAGAGGGCCTGGAGGGCGTTCCGAAATCGCCCAGCGCGGCACCGATCGCAGCGGCGGCGATTCCACAGGCAGTTGCGGAGCCGGCCGGCAATGGCGCCGTGACGCGCTTGCCGCGTGGAGCGGGTTCCCCGTCGAGCGGCGAAGCGAAGCCCCCGGCGGCTATCCTGAAGGCGTCGGCGCCGCTGGAATTGCTGTCGCGCTATCCGGGTCTCGAAAAGACCGGCGACCTCGGTGCTCTGCGGGCCTTTATTGGCGAATGCCAGCGATGCAAGCTCGCGCCGCTAAGGAAGAATCTGGTCTTCGGCGTCGGTAATCCGAATGCCGAGTTGATGTTCGTAGGCGAGGCGCCGGGCGCCGACGAGGATGCGCAGGGCGAACCGTTTGTCGGCCGCGCCGGGCAGCTACTCACCGACATAATCGAACGCGGGATGGGACTCAGGCGGGCCGACGTCTACATCTGCAACGTGATCAAATGCCGGCCGCCCGAGAATCGAAATCCCGAGCCGGACGAAGTCGCGGCGTGCGAGCCCTTCCTGATGCGACAGATAGACCTGGTGCGGCCGCGCGCGATCGTCGGCCTTGGCACGTTCGCGGTCCAGTCGTTGCTCAAGGTCAAGACACCGATCAGCCGGCTGCGCGGTATCTGGCATGAGGTGCATGGGGTGCAGATGATGCCGACGTTCCATCCGGCGTACCTGCTGCGCAATCCGTCGGAGAAGCGGCGGGTGTGGGAGGATATCCAGCAGGTGATGAAGCTGCTCGAGATAGCGCCTCCGGCACGCGGCGGACGCTCGCCTTGAAGCCCGTGGATCGCAGCAGAATCGCTTCGACGATAAACGCGATGCTGATCGTTTTCGCGGTGTCGATCTTCATCTCTCGCGGCCTCGCCGATGCGAACGCGGCGCCGAGCGCGGGTGCGGCCCTGCCGACGCCGGCCGAATCAGCGCTGCCAGCAATGCCAGGGAAAGCGGCGAATCCGGTGACCGCGGCGGAGCCGCCGGCGTGGGTCGAGCTGATTGCGGTTGAAGGCTCGATCAATCCGGCGGTCGCGGCGTTTATCGAGGACTCGATCGATGACGCGCGGACGGGTGGGGCGCGCGCGCTGATTATCGAGCTGGATACGCCGGGGGGGATGCTGTCGTCGACGCAGCGGATCGTGAGGGCGCTGCTCAACAGCGCGGTGCCGGTTATCGTTTACGTGGCGCCTTCGGGCGCGAGCGCGGCTTCGGCCGGGACGCTGGTCACTGAGGCCGCCAATATCGCCGCGATGGCGCCCGGGACGACGATCGGCGCGGCCCATCCGGTGGGCGAAGGCGGCGGTGAGCTCAAGGGGGCGATGGCAAAGAAGGTTGAGAACTTCACCGCCTCGTTCGCGCGTTCGATAGCACGCGAGCGCGGCCGCAATCAGGACTGGGTCGAGCAGGCGGTGCGCCAGAGCGTCGCAGCGAGCGACGAAGAGGCGCTGAAGCTTCATGTCGTCGATATCGTCGCGTCCGACCTGCCAAGCCTGCTCGCACAGGCTTCGGGCCGAACAGTGACGGTCGCGGGGCGGACGATGGTGCTGCATCTGGCCGATGCGGCGGTCAGGCGGCGCTCGATGACGGCGGGCCAGCGGCTGCTGAACGTGCTGGCCGATCCGAACCTGGTCTACCTGCTGCTGATGGGCGGAATACTCGGGCTCTACTTCGAGTTCGCGCATCCCGGAGTTTTTCTGCCGGGCGTGGCGGGTGCGATATGCCTTTTGCTGGCGCTGAGTTCGTTCGAGGTGCTGCCGATCAACCTGGCCGGATTCATGCTGCTGATACTCGGCGTTGCGATGCTGATCGCGGAAGTGTACGTCACCAGCTATGGGATTCTTGGAATCGGCGGCGTGATCGCGTTCGTAATCGGCTCGCTTTTTCTGATCGATACGGCGCGGACCAACGTGGTGGTGAGCCGCGGGATAATCGCGGGCGCGGCATCGGCGATGACGCTCGCGATCCTCGGGCTTGGCTACGTGGTGATGAGCGAACGGCGGCGGCGTCCGACGACCGGGCGCGAGGGGCTAGTGGGCGAAATCGGCGAGGTGCGCGAGGCGATTGGACCGGGCGCGCCGGGGCGGCTGTTCGTCCATGGCGAGAGCTGGCAGGCGGAGAGCGACGAGGCGATGGCCGCGGGGGTTCGCGCGCGGGTCACGGGCGTGCGCGGATTACACCTCACGGTGCGGCGCGAGAGTTGAATCGGACGGGCGGCGCGGGCGAAATTGCGCCGCCAGAGGTAAATCATGGTGCCAGTGCTGGTAGCGGTGGTCGTGTTGATTTTTTTTCTTTTCAGCGGGTTGCGCGTGTTCAACGAATACGAGCGGGCGGTGATTTTCCGGCTGGGGCGGCTCAAGCCGTATCGGGGGCCGGGGGTGACCTACATTATCCCGATTCTGGAGCGATCGGTGCGGGTCGACTTGCGCACGATCACCCTGGATATTCCGCCGCAGGACGTAATCACGCGCGACAACGTGAGCGTCAAGGTAAGCGCGGTGCTCTACTTCCGGGTGATCGATCCGTCGCGCGCGGTGACCGAAATCGCGAACTACCTGTTTGCGACCACGCAGATCGCGCAGACCACGTTGCGATCGGTCGGCGGACAGAGCGAACTTGACGATCTGCTGGCGCAGCGCGACAAGCTCAACGCGCGAATCCAGGAGGTCGTTGACGCGCAGACCGAGCCGTGGGGAATCAAGGTGACGATGGTCGAGATCAAGAATATCGATTTGCCACAGGACATGCAGCGCGCGATCGCGGCGCAGGCCGAGGCCGAGCGCGAGCGGCGGGCCAAGGTGATCGCGGCCGAGGGCGAATTCCAGGCGGCGCAGCGGCTGGCCGAGGCGGCCGAGATCATGGGCAAGAGCCCGATCACGTTGCAGCTCCGCTATCTGCAGACGCTCGCCGAGATCGCGACCGAGCACAACTCGACCACGGTCTTTCCGGTGCCGCTCGATCTGTTCGAGCCGTTCCTTGCGATGCGCCGCGCGATCGCGCCCGACGACAGCAAGAAACCCTGATCGGTTGGCTGCGCCGCGTATCCGCGCGGGATTCGATCCGCTCGCACAAGGAAAAACATCGCCCGGCAAAAGAGAGAGAAATATCGAGATGGCCAGACTGATAATGGTTCGCCACGGCGAGAGCGACGGAAATCGCGAGCGCCGTTTCACCACCACGCCGGCCGCGCCGCTGACCGATTTGGGCCGCGCGCAGGCGCGCGAAGCGGCGGAGACGATCAAGGCGCGCTTCGCGCCGCGCCGCGTGATCACGAGTCCATACGCGCGCGCGCACGAGACCGGTCAGATAATCGCGGCGGTACTTGGACTGCCAATCGAAATCGAAGACGTAATTTACGAGCGCGAATTCGGCTACCTGCGCGGGATGTCGTACGACGCGATCCATCAGGACCCGAGTTACAATTCGGCCGACCTGTGGACGTGGAAGCCCGAGGGGGGCGAGAGTTTCGAGGACTTGCGCAGGCGGATCGCGCCGATAATCGACAAGCTCGCGGTACGTTCGGACGCCGAGGGCGAGCTGCTGGTGGTGAGTCACGGCGGCGTGATGCTCGCGGCGTGGGCGTATGTGACGGGAAGCTGGGAGGGCGCGCAGGTGCCGCCGAACTGCGGAATCGTGCTGGTCGAGCGCGAGGCGGGACGCTACCAGCCTCCGATTGTGGTCGCAGGCGCGCCGACGGTCGCGCCATTTTGAGAAGTGGGTTCGCGCGCGGGTTTCTTCATGTGGGACGGCGGAGTCGAGGAATTCGATCGATTGAGACCGCCGTTGGCGGTGCCAACGAAGAGGCGCTCGGCGTAGGTCGGATCGGGCACGATCGTGGTGACGCGTCCCGAGGGGCGTCAAATCATGTCGTCTTCCTGACCCTCTTTTTTCCGTCATTCCGACCGGAGGCTGCCAGAGTGGAGGGGTCGCGACCCGCTTTGCGGGGCGCCTCAGCGGTTCTATCGAAGCACGCTGCGGACTCTGGCGTACCGACGGCGCATCGGCGTCAGCCGTTAAGTGGCGGATGCGGGCTTGGGCGGGAGTATCAGGGCGGGCGGCGATGCGAGACTATCGCTGAGGCGCGCCGAGGACGGCGCGCGATCCCTCCACTGCGGTCGGGATGACGGAATAAGAGGATAGGGATGACGGACGCGCCGTTGGCGGTGCCGACGAAAATCCGCCCGGCCTGAGTCGGGTCGGCGGCGATCGCGGTGACGCGACCCGAGGGGCGTCAAATCATGTCGTCTTCCTGACCCTCTTTTTTCCGTCATTCCGAGCGGAGGCTGCCAGAGTGGAGGGGTCGCGACCAGCTTTGCGGGGCGCTTCAGCGGTTCTATCGAAGCACGCAGCGGACTCCGGCGTGCCGACGGCGCATCGGCGCCGTTAAGTGGCGGATGCGGGCTTGGGCGGGAGTATCAGGGCGGGCGGCGATGCGAGACTATCGCTGAGGCGCGCCGAGGACGGCGCGCGATCCCTCCACTGCGGTCGGGATGACGGAATAAGAGGATAGGGATGACGGAGAAAGATCGGGATGACGGAGAAAGGCCGGATTGACTTTCTGCCAGATCCTCGGCTGTCGATCGATCCTACTCCGTCGGTGGGCGGGCTGAACCGAGGATGGAGTCGAGGAATTCGATCGACTTGAGGCGGCGTGCGGCGACGCCCGCGATGAAGCGCGCGAGCGCCATCGCGCCGTCGGTCTCGGCGGCTTCGGCCGACGCGGCGGATGCGAAAGGGAGACGGGCGAGGCGGGTGAGGGAATCGGCGCTCGAGGGGGCGATTCGAATCGAGGCTTCGGGCGCCGCGTCGCGGCATCGCTCGCATACGACGCCGCCGCGATGCGTGATGAAGAACAGCGGGCGGCCGTCGCTCAGCGGCCTCGCGCAGGTGCGGCATCGATCGAACTCGAGTCCGAAGCCGGCCCATCGCAGTAGCCTGAGCTCGAAGGCCTGGCGGAGCGCGCGAGTTGCCGTCGAACCGGCGAGCGTCTCGAGCGCCTCGCAAAGTATTACGTAGGCGTCGGCGGCGTCGGCCTCTTCGGAGGAAAGCGCGTCGGTCAATTCGAGCATGTAGGAGCCAAGCGCGAACCGCTCGAGATCGTTATCCATCTGGAACTGCGGGAGGCCGGCCGCTTCGGCACGGGTGATGAAGACCAACTCGCCGTGCGGGCGGCGGCGAAAATAGAGCATCACATGCGAGAAGGGTTCGAGGCGATTCGCGTAGCGCCGGCGCGAGGACTTGGCGCCTTTGGCGATTCCGCCGAGCTTGCCGGCCTGCGCAGTGAGGATCGTGACGATGCGGTCGGAATCGAGATAGTCGCGCGCGCGGAGCACGATCGCGGGAGTGGACTCTTCAGCGGGCATCGGAGGGTGGCGGCTTCTCGAAGGAATCTTTCATTAACGGATTCTCATCCGCGCCTGCGGCGCGGCCTCTCCCGACAATCGGGAGAGGTAAATTACACTAGATGCGGCAAAGCATCGACTGCTGGATTTCGCGCACCTGCGAGCGCATCGGCCTCGGCCTGCGGCGCGACCTCTCCCGCCCGGGAGAGGTAAATTACACTAGATGCGGCGGAGCATCGACTGCTGGATTTCGCGCACCTGCGAGCGCATCGGCCTCGGCCTTTGGCGCGGCCTCTCCCGACAATCGGGAGAGGTAAATTACACTAGATGCGGCGGAGCATCGACTGCTGGATTTCGCGCACCTGCGAGCGCATCGCCTCGACGCCTGCGAGCGGGCGTCCGCCGCCGGCGGCCTCGCGCACGAGATTGTCGAAGCGGACCAGGATGTTGGCGATCTTGGTGTGCGCCTCGACGATAGCGCGGCTGCGGAGCTCCTCGCTTTCCCATCGGCGGTCGGCATACTCGCGAAGTTCCTGGCTCTGGATGAGCATCTCGCGCGCCTGCTCTTCGTAGCCTTTGACCAGGCGATGGAGTGCGTCGCGGACTTTGGGACGCTCCTCGGGATCTTTCCACAGCACGTGTTCGAGGAAGCCAAGGTCCTCTTCGGCGACGCGCGATCGTCCGAGGAGAAGTGCGTGCGCGCGCAGGATTCCCAGCGAATTGCGCCATCGGCGATCCGAAACGATTACCTGCTGGCGGGCGAGATCGCGGCGAAGTTCCGCGAGTGCGCCGAGCATCCCGTTGGGGATTTCGATCGCCGCCGCTGCGGTCTTGAGCGAGTCGAGCTCGCCCGCATCGAGCGTGGTGCGCGACGGCGCGCGGCCGCCTTCGAGCATCTTGAGGAAGCGGAAATCCTCGACGATGTACTCGACGACGAAGCGCAGCATGAAGCGATCGTAGAGCGCGGTCAGCTCGTCCTCGTCGGGCAGTTCATTCGAGGCGCCGAACATCGTGATGAGCGGCACCGGGATGCGCTCGCGGCCGTTGTGGAAGATGCGTTCGTTGACGATCGTCAACAGGGCGTTGAGGATCGACGAATTGGCCTTGAATATTTCGTCGAGGAAGGCGACGTGCGCCTCGGGCAGTTTGTTGGCGGTGACGCGGCGATAATCGTCCTCCTGCAGGCCTTTGAGGCTGACCGCGCCAAAAATCTCCTCGGGCGTGGTGAACCGGGTGAGGAGCCATTGGAAATAGTCGGCGCCCGCGACGCGGCGGCAGAGTTCGTCGGCGAGCATCGACTTGGCGGTGCCGGGCGGTCCGATAATGAGCACGTGATTCGAAGAGAGCAGGGCGCATATGGCGCCGTCGACGAGTTCGGTGCGCTCGAGGAAGAGCTGGTTGAGTTCGTCGCGGATGCGGGCGAGCTTCGCGTTGGCGTCAGTCATCAGAGTTGTGGCGCGCAGACTCGGCGAGTGCGTGGCGCGCCCTACCCGCATCTTTTAGCAGAGCGGGGCGGCGCGCATAAGGCCGTGCCGGGGCCTCTGAGTTCCTTGCTTGCCGCTCCAGTGAGGCGCTAAAGAAAGGAAGGCTCCGGGAAACTTCTCCGCAGGAGCAAACTCGAAGCCGGGAGGGCTCAGATGGACAAGGCCTTGGCGGGTGTGAAGGTTCTGGATCTGACGCAATTCGAGGCCGGCACCTCTTGCACGGAGATGCTCGCGTGGCTGGGCGCCGACGTGATCAAGCTCGAGACGCCGAAGATGGGCGAGCAGGGGCGCTGGCTGCTGACGGAAAAGCCCGGCGTCGATTCGCACTATTTCATGCTGCTCAATGCGAACAAGCGCTCGATCACGCTCAATCTCAAGGACGAGCGGGGCAAGCGAATTTTTATCGAGCTGGTGAAGCAGGTCGACGTGCTGGCCGAGAATTTCTCGCTCGGAACGATGGAGAACTTCGGGTTGGGTTTCGATCGGCTGCGCGAAATCAATCCGCGCCTGATCTATCTGACTATCAAGGGATTTGGCACTTACGGGCCATATAGCAAGTACAAGAGTTTCGACATGATCGCGCAGGCTTCGGGCGGCGCGATGGCGCTGACCGGCTTTCCGGGATCGCCGCCGCTCAAGCCCGGGCCGACGATCGGCGACACCGGCACGGGAGTGCACGCGGCGTGCGGCGTGCTCGCGGCGTATATCCAGCGCGAGCGCACCGGCAAGGGGCAGAAGGTCGAAGTCGCGATGCAGGATGCGATACTCAACTTCTGCCGCGTCCCGATGATGAGTACGTACATCACGAACAAGCCCGCGCCGCGAGTGGGTAATCGGCTGACCTCCGGCGCGATCGGCGATATCTACAAGTGCGCGCCTGGCGGCGATAATGACTATGTATACCTGTTATGCACCTCGCCCGAGATGTGGTTCGCGCTGTGCAAGGCGATCGGACGGCCGGAAATCGCCACCGACGAGCGCTTCAGGGAGCGCAAGGCGCGCGCCGAGCATATCGAGGAGCTGACCGCGATAATCAACGAGTGGACGGGGCGTCATACCAAGCATGAGGTCATGACAATTCTTGGCGAGGCGGGCGTGCCATGCGGCAAGATTCTCGACAGCGTCGAACTGCTCAACGACCCACATCTGCGCGAGCGCGGGATGGTAGTGACGATAGAGCATCCGGTGCGCGGCGAATTCACGATGCCGGGATGCGCGGTGCAGCTCGAGGACTCGCCGGTCGAGGTCAAGAGCGCGCCGCTGCTCGGGCAGCATAACGCGGAAGTGTACAGCGAGTATCTGGGCTTCGACGCGGCTGAGCTGGACCGGCTTAAGCATGAAGGCGTGATCTAGCCGCGACCGGATAGCGCGTTCGAGGAATCGATTTGCATGGGGACGCGGATGCTCCCAAACGCGGTCGGGCGGCGTCGAGGAATGGGATAGCGCGATGGCATCCGCCAGTTCCTTCGAGTCGATAAGGTTCCTGCGCGAGAACTGTGACGAACTGATGCGGCGCTTCGCGCGCAGGCGCGGGGGCGGCGCGCGCGCCGAGTTGCGCTTCGAGGCGTCGTTCAGCCGCGCCAGTTCCGCGAGCGACGGCGAGGCTCGCGACGCGCGCGAGGGCGAGAGCGCCGGTTTCAGCGTGACCGTGTGGTCGCGGGCGGGGCGCTCGGGACGTATCGGGATGGGGCAGGTCGGAGTCGAAGTCGGACGGATGGCGCAAGGGCCCGCGCTGCTCAAGCCGATTGCAGCCGCGATCGACGAGGCGTTCGAGCGCGCGAAGGCGAACGCGCGATCAGCGCAGGCGATTCTCGGACGAGCCAGTGCGCATGTCCGAAACGTCGACGAGGCGCTAATCGCACCCGCGCGGGCGATTCGCGACCAGAGTGCGGCGGTCTTCCAACGCGACCCGCGCACGCTGGGCGCGCGGGAGTTGAGCGAGCTCTGCCGCGAGGCGTCGGCCTCGATCGCCGGCCTCGGCTCGCGCGCGGCCTACAACAGCGTCGCCGCGCTTGCCGAGCTTCGCGAGGAACTCTACGCCAACACCGACGGATCGCTGATCACGCAAGCGTTCGCCTTCTCACAGGGCGATTGTTACGTCGTCGCGCAGGACGGCGCCGGCCATCAGGAAAGTTACGACACGATCGGCCAGCAGCGCGGCTTCGAATGTATCGCGGAAGGCTGGCGCGACGAACTGATGCCGAATCCGGATCTCGTGAGCTTCGCCACGGAGCTCGGACGCGAGGCCTGCGAACTGGCCGGCGCGCCGGCGCTCAAGCCAACCGACGCCGAAGTCACGGTCGTCACCGATCCGCATTTCAACGCATTGCTCGCGCACGAGATCGTCGGCCATCCGAGCGAGGCCGACCGCGCGCTCAAGATGGAGGCGGCCTACGCGGGGCGGAGCTGGCTGCTGCGCTCGCTCAATGACAACGCGATCGGAAAGCGGATAGGATCGCCGCTGCTCGGCGCGTGCTCGGACCCTGGACTCAATGGCTACGGCCATTATCGTTACGATCACGAGGGCACGCCCGGCCGCCGGGTGATTCATATCGAGAACGGGACCTATCGCGGCTTCCTTAACTCGCGCGCGACGGCGGCCGTGCTGGACGTTGAACCCAACGGATCGGCGCGCGCGAGCGAAGGCTACTACGTCCCGCTGATCCGGATGTCAAATACCTTTTTCATGCCGGGCCGGAGCGACCCCGAGCGAATGATCGCCGAGGTCGATCGCGGCTACTACGTATGCGGCAGCGCGATCCCGTCGATCGCCGAGTCGCGCGAAAACTTCCGCATCTCGGCGCGGCGCGTGTACGAGATCGAGCGCGGACGGATAGGGCGGCTCTATCGCGCCGGCAGCGTGATCAGCGACTCGAAGCGCTTTTTCATGAACGTCGACGCAGTTGGCAATGACTTGCGGCTGATCGCGATCCCCAACTGCGGCAAGGGCCAGCCGATGCAGGTCAAGCGGATGTCGAACGGCGGTCCGACGCTGCGATCGCGCGCGCGTCTTGGCGGCGGCTAGGCGGCCGGCGATGCGCCCGATGTCCGAGCTGATCAGTTTCGCACGCGCGGCCCGTGCGATGCTCGCGGGCGAGTCCGACCTCGCGCAGTTTGAAATCTATTGCGCCAGTACTGACCATCTGGTCGCGCGCCTCAACTATACTTCCGATCTTCCGTCGCGCGGCGTCGAGGAGCTCAAGTCGCACAACGCCGACGGCCTCGCGATTCGAATCGTGATGCGGCGCGACGGGCGTGAAGCGGGCTTCGCGTCCGAGGCGGGCGGCTTCAGCCTCGAGGCCCTGCGCGCCGCACTGGCTAATGCGCGCAGCGCCGCGGTGGTCGATCCGGATTCCCCCGGACTTCCCAGAACGCCGCGAAAGCTCGCTCGGCTTGCGATCTCCTCGAGAGAGCCGGCGCTCGCGAACCGGGAAGCGCTGATCGATGCGGCGTGGGCGATAGTCGGCGGCGCGGTCGCGGCGTTCGAGTCGGCGCCGGATATGGTCAAGACCGAGCCCGGGCTGGTGGTCGGCGGCGATATCTCCGTGATGTGCGATCGCATGGCGCTCGCGAGTTCCGCCTTCGAGGATATCCGCGCCGACCAGGGGACGCACTTCACCGCGTCGGTCACGGCCCTGGTCGAGTCGCTCGGCGCCAAGGGCACCGCGCACGCGCTCGGCGCGAGCCCAATCGAGATGCGGCGTGCGGCGGACGCGCTCGGACGCGACGCGGTGGCGAACGCGCTCGCGACTCGCACGGGCGAACGGCCGGCCTCGGGAACCTATCGGATCATGCTCGCCGCGCAGCCGGTTGCCGAAATTCTCAACTACATGGTAATTCCGTCGCTCACCACGGGCGCGTTTCACGCCGCCAGTTCAGCCTATCACGGACGCTTCGGCGCTCGCGTGATGGACGAGCGAATAGCCATTTCCGATGTGCCTATAGCGGCCGGCCGCGCGATCGCGCGCCGAACCACCTGCGAGGGTTTGCCCGCGCGCCGCACGACTCTGATTCGAGACGGATGTTTGATCGGCCTGCTTTCGAATTTTTACGATAGCCATCGCCTGAAGACGGATCCGAATCGCGCCGACAAGCTGGGTCCCGGTGGAGATAAGGCACGCGCATTTTTGCCTGGCAGCGGCTATCGCCTGGGCGAGAACGGCGCGCGCCGCTTCGACTCGCATCCGGGGTCGTCGCCGACCAACGTGGTGATGCGCGCGCGCGGCTCGGTCAGCGAGCGCGATTTGATCCGCAGGATCGGTGACGGAATCTACGTGGGCCGCGTCTGGTATACCTACCCGATCAACGGCCAGCGCGCGGGCGATTTCACCTGCACGATCAGCGGCGATTCATGGGTGGTGCGCGGCGGCCGGCTGGCGGCGCCGCTCGCGCCCAACTGCCTTCGAATCAACGCCAATATCGCGCAGATTCTCGACTGCCCGCTCGGAATCGGCCGCACTGCTGCGCCCGCGCTGGTGTGGGGGGCGCCCGAGGCCTACTACGTTCCGGCTCTCGCGGCTCAGCAAATTGCGCTGGGCGCAATCGAAGAGCCATCCACCTGAACCGCGCCGCCGCCGCGAATCATCGAAAAAACTCGCCCATCGATGAGGCTGACGCAGCCGCCCCCGGCAGCGATGTCAGCCCGAGGCCGCGGCCCATCAGGCTCATCGTATTCCAGTGCTGGTAGAACTCGGTCGACACGTAGCCGGACTTGCTCTTTCCGCTGACGGCGACCCACGCAACATGGCCTCCGCCATGTCTCGAGTCGAGCAAGGAGGCCTCGTCGAAAGTGATTACCAAAAGTCCATCTTTCTGAAACTGCGGGTCCGCCACCAGCGGCGCGATATTGGCTTTGAGCCAGTGGTCCATCGATGCGAGGCGCTTATTCTCCGGGCATCCGCGATGGATATCCAGACAACTGTGCGCGTCATTGACCAGGTCCGGAACTATGAAAGAATAGTCTGCGAAGCCGCCGTTTTGCAGATCCTTCGCGAACTGAGTAAAGGGCACGACGTTCGCGGCTTGCGCGTGGCTCTCGACCACGTCGCTGAAGTAGACAAACGGATTATGGCGGCGAGTGTACAGGCCGATATCGCCGCCCAGGTATCCCGGATGCGGCAGGCCCTCAGCGTAACATCGCCAGGTCTTTCCGGCCTTGGTCAGCATCCTCACGATATTGTTATGTCTGGTAACCCCCGCATAGGCATCATTTTTATTGATTATTCGTCCGGTGGTCAGCATGAAGTAGTTGCCGATCGACGGATGAGTATTCGCATAGTAATTAGCGGCGAGTCCGTAGCGATGCGCGAGTCTGTTGAAATAGGGCGCCGCCGGATTCCCGATCACTCTATTATAGCCGGTGTTCTCCTCCACCACGATGAATACATGATTGAACGAGATCGGCGGCCTTGCCATCGGATCCGCCGCGCCCGCGCGTGATATCGGCGACGCCGCAATCAAAAGGATTGTCGCCGCGATAGCCCAAAAATGACAGCGCAACTGCGGATTGCCGCGCGTCACGGCCCCCGGCCCTCTTGGATGCGAAAATGCGGATTCCCTCAATGCGGCTCCCTTTCCGATAGTCAATTGGCTTGTCCCTGCCTGGATGGATTCGGCGGAAGGAGCGTGCTGCGCCCGATGCTTGATACCCGGACATCGTCCTTGTACACGTCGCTCCAGACCGTCAGCCCGTTGGGATCCCAGCGATGCCATACGCCCTCGCGTTTGCCGCCCCGGTAATAACCTTCGATCGCCTTGGCGCCGTTGGCATACCAACTCGTGTGTAACCCTTCCTGCTGGCCCGCGATATAGTGGTCGACCGCCGACCGCTGCCCGGTGTCGTACCACATCGTCCATTTTCCGGATTGAATGCCGTCGCTATAGAAACCCTGGATAATCTTGGTGCCATTCATATCGAACACCACGAATGGTCCGTCCTTTATGGATTTGCCGTTGCGCGTGCGCGCGCACCACATCTCGCTGCCTTTGGGCGGCGGCGCGCCCATCAGCCTGGTGCCCTCGGGACAAGGCGGAAAGCGATCGGATGCGAACCATCGGCATCCCGGCATGATCGCGGTCAGCAGAATGATTGTTGCGATCACGCCCGCCCGCGGCTGAGATGCGAAACCCATCAGTGACACGAGCTTAGCCGAGATATTCGCGGCGAACCGAACAAAGGCGCGGTCGAGCTGGGGCGGAAGCTCTGATAATGCCGCGGGGCGGCAGGATCGAAATCCTACCGCCCCGTGTCTATCCAAGTTTCGCCGGCCGGAAGCGAGCCCGATTTCGCTCAACGCGCTCCGGTCGATCCGAGCAGATTTCCGCCGAGGGTTGGATGACCCACGGTCTTGTCGCCCTTGATGTTGATCATCGCCGGCTTGCCCGATTTGAACGCCCGCTCGAGCGCCGGAATGATCTGCTCCGGCGTCTCGACATTCTCGCCGTGACATCCCATCTCCGCGAAAACCTTGTCGTAGCGGATATCCTGCAGCATGTTGAACGGGTCCGTGCGATCCTTCAGCATCGGCATCGATTCGAAGCTCGGACCCCACGAGCTGTTATTCCACAGCACCGAGATCACCGGCAGCTTGTAGCGCGCCGCCGTCTCCATATCGAATCCGCCGATCCCCAGGCCGCCGTCGCCCTCGATCGCGACCACCTGTGCGCCCGGCCGCGCGAGTTGCACGCCGATCGCCATTCCAAACCCGTGGCCCACCGGCGCCAGCGGACCCGCGTCGATCACCTGCCCCGGGAACCGGCACGTGAACCCCTGGCTCATCCATCCCGACATCGTGAAGCTGTCGATTACCACCGTGCAGTTCTTGTCCAGCACCGAGACCAGGTCTTTGGTCAGCCGCGCGGGATGGATCAGGCTCCGAGTGTGGAACTTCTTCTCCTGCTCGGCCACCTGGCTCTCGAAGTTTGCGCGGATTTGCGCGATCTCAGTCACCCACGGCGAGGTGCGATTTTTCGAGAAGTCGAGCTTCAGCTCCTTAATCCGATTGATCATCTGCCGGAGCACGAGCTTCGGATCGCCCACCATCGGAACTTCCGCCGGCACCTGCCATCCGATCCGCGTCGGCGTCTGATCCACCTGGATATACTTCGCCTTGTCGGTCCAGGTCGGCGGACGCCCGAAGTGCTCACCGCTCCAGAAGCGGAAGCCCAGTGTCAGCACCACATCCGCCCTGCCGGTGAACGGCTTCTTGAAGGCGCCGCGGATCGCCAGCGGATGCTCCTCGCTGACCGCTCCCTGTCCGGCGCGCCGGCAGTAGACCGGTATCGAGGTCAGTTCGACGAACTCGCGAAGTTCCGGCGCGGCCTTCGACCAGAAGATGCCGTCTCCGCCCGCGATCAGCGGCCGTTCCGCCGCGTGCAGCATCTCGATCGCACGGTCGATCTTCGCCGGGTCCCCCTCCGATCGCAGGTCGTCGACCGTGAACCGCCCGGCGCCCGAAAGCTGTTTGTCTTCGTCGTGATGGTAAAGAATGTTCTGCGGAATCTCGACCAGCGCGACGCCTTGCGGGGGTGCTATCGCCTCGCGGAACGCGGTGCGCATGTCGAATTCGATCGTGGAGAAGTCGGTGACGCGCTTGGTAAACTTCGCGAAGCTCCGCACCACGTCCGAACCGTAGGCTTCCTGGAACGAGCCGGTGTGATCTTCGGTGTTAGGATGCTGTCCGGAGATGCACACCACTGCGCTGTTCGTGAGCGCCGCCAGGCACAGCCCCGTCACCGCGTTGGTCAGACCGCATCCCGCCGTGACCATGCACACTCCGGCCTCGGCCGTCATCCGCGCATACGCGTCGGCCGCGTAGGCCGTGGCCTGCTCGTGGCGCATATGGATCAGGTTCACGTCGTGGCCGCGCAGATGCGCCAGGATCGGAAACAGATGCCCGCCGTTGATTGCGAAACAATATTTAACCTTGTTTTCCTGCAGCACGCGCGCGACGAGTCCGCCGCCGTCGACCTTGGCCATGTCCGGATTCCTCCTCAGGTTTAGCCGGCCGCTTCGGCCGGATGTTCGCCCGTGATTTCGATCCGCCGTCGGGGTCGCCGCGGATTGTCGGGCCGGTTCTCGCCGAATCCTTGCACATTTACATGCGGTCCGGAAATGGCTGTGAAGCCTTCTCGCGGATGTTGATTCCGTGGCTCCGGCCTGTCACGTTCTATGGCCGTGCTCGCGGACGGTTGGAACTGTTGAGACTGCAATGGCTCAAGCGGGCGCTTGTCTTCGCGCTAATATGGATCTGTATAACGACCGCCGTTTGCGCGCGCGCAGGTTCGGCTTCCAGTATCCTTCCCAACGCATGGCCGTCCTTTCTTAACCCCAATAACTGGCCCGGCCGTCTCAACCCTCAGACCTGGCCCTTCACCCTGATTCCGATCCCTTTTGTCGCGACCGACCCCAACGCGGGCACAACCTACGGCATCCTGCCCGTGATGCTCTTCACCGATAAGAACAACCAGATCGACGACATCATCGCCCCCGACCTGACTGAAAATTCGACCCTTGGTCCGGGCGGCGACTTCCGCTTCCTCGCCTACCCCTCCGCCGATACTCAGTGGTACGTGATGGGCGGGCTAACGCAAAAAATCACCCGCAACACCGACATCGAATACGCGACCGGCCGCACCCATCAGGACCAATGGTCATTCACGGGCCGCTTTTTCTTCGAGCGCGATCCCACCGAACGCTTCTTCGGTATTGGCAATAACACGCCCTTCGGCCATCAGACCAACTACACCACCGAGCAGGTCTTCGCGACCTTCATGCTCGGCTACAACTTCACCCCGCGCCTTCAACTGGCGGTCACCGAGGAGCCCCGCTACGTGCGCCTCTTTAACGGCGCCTTCGGCTCGGTGCCCTCGCTCTTTAAGCTTTTCCCCCACGTCAACGGGATCAACGGCGGCACCGAGTTCGTCAACCAGGCCATGCTCACTTACGACAACCGCGACTCGATCGATATCCCGACCGATGGCGGAATCGCGCTGCTCTTCGGCTCGATTACCGACCGCCGCCTGCTGAGCTCCGGCTCTTACGACAAGTTCGGCGGCGAGCTTCGCCATTACTTTCCGATCGGACGCAAGCTGACGCTCGCGGGCCATTTTTTCATGCAATACACGCCCGCCGGCAACGAGACCCCGTTCTGGAGCATGGCCCGGCTGGGCGGCGAAGACAGTCTGCTCACCGATCAGCAGACGCTGCGCGGCTACGGAGCCGGCCGCTTCGTCGACAACAATCTGCTCGACATGAATATCGAACTCCGCGCGCGCGTCTTCGACACCGATATCTTCGGGACGCACGGCATTCTCGAGCTGGCGCCCTTCCTCGAAGCCGGCCGCGTCTTTCATTCCGTGAACGAAAACCCCTTCGGTTCTCTCCACAAGGTCGGTGGAATCGGCTTTCGCGGAATCGCGTTGCCATTCGTGGTCGGCTACGTGGACGTCGGATGGGGCAGCGAGGGCGCCGCCGTCTTCTCAGGCATCAACTATCCGTTCTGACGAGCGTCAGCTTCACCATGCGCGTGAGCATGCTCGCCCAATAGGAAAAGAGCGGGGCGACAGGCGCTCCGCTCTCCGACTCCGGCGCTTCGTGCCGCGCCGCCGCTCACCGCGCGCTACACGATCGATTCGGCCGATTCTCCCTTTGCCGCGACGGCCGGCGCATCGCCGTTGAGCGCCGCGCATGCGTACTGCAACCACTTTGCGCTCGAAAGTTCGTCTTCGACGTACAGCTTGAGCAGCTCCTTGCTCTCGAGATCTTCCTTAATATTTTCCGCGAGATCACAAATCGGCTTGAAGAAAGCCTCCACGTCCGAGGTCAGCGAGTTGATATAAAGGAGCTTCTGATTATCCGGCGTGCTCGCGTCGCCCAGCCGCTCCGTGATCTTGCGGCTCGCCTCGGTCACCTGCGCTTTGTTCTTGAGCCCAAGGTCCTTCATCCGGCGCTCGAAAATCCGCGCATGGCAGCCCTCGCGCTCCGCGATTATCCTGATGCCGCTGCGGATACACTCGGTCGTACACTGCTCCGCCCACGCCGAGAACGCGACCTTACCGTTCGCCTCTCCTGCCCGCAGGCGATCGAGCGTCGCCGCCACCGCCTCGCGTTCGCTGGCGTAGGTTTTGCCCAGCGCCCGGAAGCCTTGCGCGCCGTCGCCGTTGGCATGGCCTTTTTCCAGCATCGCCATTTCCTGCTCAAAGGCCGCTTCGGTGATAACCCCTGCGCGATAGGCGCGCAGAATCTGTTTGAATTCAAAATCCCGATTCATCTTGGATGTCCCTCCGTGGCCCTAAACGGGCGCCGCGAGGGTTCAAGGATAGGGTCGCCGCCGCAAAACAGTCAACCGCACGGAATCCAGGCCGGCGAGTCAGTTCGGCACGCCCGTCTCTTTCAGCGTCGCCGAGTAAGCCTGCAGACACGAGCGCGAGTCCGGTACCCAGCATCTCATCGAGGCCGTCGCCGCCTGTCGCGCCGCGCTCGAAGAACGGACGCCGGGCGCGCGTTCCGTTTTTGCTCGACCACAGGCTTATTCCGGTCGTCACTGCGCATGAGATTTATGCGGGAGTGTTGTATTTAACGCAATTCGGAATCTAAGCGCCCGGCCCGATCGCCAGGATCGCGCGCACCTTGGCCGCGATGTCAGCCGCCCGCACGATATCGGTGATAATCGCGCACGCATCCGCGCCCGCCCCTAGCGTCGCGGCGACCGTTTCCTCGGTGATACCGCCGATCGCGACGATCGGAATCCGCACCGCCGCGCGTACCGCGCGCAGGCCGTCGAGCCCCTTTCCCGAAGCATTGTTGCGAAGGCCGCCCGGATATACCGGGCCAAAACCGATATAGTCCGCGCCGCCGCGCTCGGCCGCGATAGCCTGCTCGACCGTATGCGTCGAAATGCCGATTATCCGCCCGCCCATCAGCCGGCGCGCCGCCTCGAGTGGTAGGTCATCCTGCCCCAGATGCACTCCGTCGGCCGCCGCGAGTATCGCTACGTCGGCGCGATCGTCCACGATCAGAAGCGCTCCGTGAGTCTTGCATAGCGGCGCGATCGTGCGTGCCGCCGCCAACAGTTCGCGGCTCGAAGCATCCTTGAGTCTTAGCTGGAGTATCCGCGCGCCCGCCTCGAGCAGTATTCGTGCAAGCTCGACTGGATCGTGCCCGCCCGCCGGATTGACCATCGCGTAAAGATGCGAGGGCATCTTCATAATGAGCTGCTCGGATTACGCCGGCTGTCCAGGAACGGGCCGTTGGCTAGTCGGACGAGGACCGCTGCGGAACGATTCGCAAGTCGGTGAGCTTCTTGCGAAGCGTGTTGCGATTCAACCCCAGAATGCGGGCGGCGCGCACCTGGTTGCCGCCCGCGCGCCTCAGCGCCTGCTCGATCAGCGGACGCTCGATCTCAGCGACCAGCCGCTGGTAAAGATCGCGCGGCTCGTCGGCTTCCGCCGCATCCATATACTCCGCGATCCGCCGCTCGATAAGCCTCGAGAGCGGCGCATCGGCGTCCGACTCTTTCGCTCGCGGCGTGCCGGCCGGCCGTCCCAGTTCGATATCCTCGGCTCGAATCGCCTTGCCGGGCGCCAGCAGCGCCGCCCGCAGCACCGCGTTCTCCAGTTCCCGGACGTTCCCCGGCCAGTCGTACGCAGCCAGCCGCGCGCGCGCCTCGGCGCTTACCGCGGTCGCCCGCGCGCCCATCTCACGCACCGCCTTGGCCACGAAGTAGTCGGTCAGCTCGGGAATATCGTCGCGCCGGTCGCGCAGCGACGGCAGTCCGATCGGGATGACGCGCAGGCGGAAGTAAAGGTCCTCGCGAAACTGCCGCGCCGCGACCGCCGTTTCGAGGTCCTGGTTGGTCGCCGCGATCACGCGCGCCTGCAGCTTGAGCGTCTCGAAGCCGCCCACCCGCGTGTACTCGCGCTCCTGCAGCACCCGCAGCAGCTTGGGCTGCAGTTCGAGCGGCATGTCGCCGACCTCGTCCAGAAAGATCGTTCCCGCGCCGGCTTGCTCGAACCTGCCCGCGCGCCGCTCCGTCGCTCCGGTAAATGCGCCGCGCTCATGCCCGAAGAGTTCGCTCTCCAGAAGTCCATGCGGGATCGCCGAGCAGTTGACTGCCACAAACGGCGCCCGCCATCGCCCCGATTTGAAATGGATCGCGCGCGCGACCAGCTCCTTGCCAGTTCCGCTCTCGCCGCTCAGCAGCACCGTCGCGTCGTTGGTGACCACCCGTCCGATGAGCTTGTACACCTGCTGCATCGCCGCGCTGCGGCCGATAATCTCGCCGCCCACCAGTTCGCGGCTGACGTCGGCCTCGGTCAGACCGGTATCGCTCGGATGCGCCACGCTCTCGAGCGCCCGCGCCGCCGTCGTCACCACCAGGTCAAGATTCTCAAACGGTTTGGTCAGATAGTCGTGGGCGCCGCGCTTGATCGCCTCGACCGCGTTGCTCATCGTGCTGGCCGCCGTTATCACGACCACCGGCGTCCGATTGCCCTCGGACTTTAGCGTCGAGAGCACCTCGAGTCCGCCCGACCCAGGCATTATGATGTCGAGCAACGCGATCTCGAATCGGCCCGATCGCAAGGCCTCGAGCGCGCTCTTGCTGTCCGCCGCTTCCTCGACCCGATACCCCTCGGCTTCGAGCCGATGGCGCAGTACCAGCCTGACGGCCGGATCGTCATCGGCGATCAGGACGCCCGAACCATGCTCGCCATATTGATTTATTCGCGACTGTGCGAACTCACTCATCTAATAGCTCTATCGTAACAGCATTCTCACGTTGCGAGCGAGAGCAAAGGCCGGTTCAGATCGCCGAGGCAGGCCTCTCATGCCTTCTCTCGCTTAGGGACGTCGGCTCCATCCACGGGCAGCGTCACCTTGAACGTCGCGCCACGGGTCCGCCGCTCCCGCCCCTCGGGCGCCATTCCATCGGGCAGTTCCGCCCCATCGCCGACGCGTTCCATCCCGCCCGCCTCGGCCCAAATCTTTCCGCCGTGCGCCGAGACGATCCGTTGGCTCAACACCAGGCCAAGCCCCGTGCCCGAGGCTTTGGTGGTGAAGAAAGGCTTGAAAAGCTGGTCGATTTGCTCCTCATCGAGTCCCGCGCCGTCGTCGCTTATCTCGACCCGCAGGAAATTGCGCCGCCGCCCGCCCGTCGCCAGCCGAAATTCGCTCTCCATCCGGGTCCGCAGCCGAATCTTGCCCGAAGTCCCGATCGCCTCGGCCGCGTTCCGTATCAGATTTAGAAAGGCACGCTCCAGCGCGCCCTCATCGCCGCTGAACTCGGGGATGCTCGGGTCGAAAAGCTGCTCGACGATTATTCCCGGCGGCGCCTGCGGATGCAGTCCCGCCATACTGAGCGCCCCATGCAGCACACGATGGATATTGACCTGCTCGCTCCCGAGCCGAAGCGGCCCGCTCAGTGCCAGCACCTGCTCGACCAGCGCGGTGATGCGTTTGACGCCCTCCAGAATCACTTCGCAGTACTGCTGGGCGCGCTGGTCCGGCTTGAATCGCGCCGCGATCAGCTCGGTCGCTCCCTTGATTCCGGTAAGCGGATTCTTGACTTCGTGCGCCAGGCCCGCGGGCGAAAGCCGCAAGTCCGGTTCGCCCGGAACGAGCGTCTGCGCGGCCGTCCGGTGGGACGCCAGATCGTGAAACTGAAGCACCACCCCGGCACTCTCGCCGCCGTCGAGGAAGAGCGGCGACGCCTCCACGCTGACCGCGATATCGCGCCTGGCGAAGCGCAGCCGGGCGTCGGGGTCCGACAGGTTCTGACCCGCCATGCAGGCGTCCACCATCCGCCGCAGCCACGCATTGCGCGCGAGCAGCTCGGCTACCGCGACCTGGCTCACCTGCGATACACCCAGCATCGTCGCGGCGGCTGGATTGATCGCGACCACAACCGAGTCGCGGTCCAGAACCAGTACCGCGTCGGTCAGACTCTCGACGATCTCCTGCCACAGATTCACGGGCATGTCGGTACGATAGCGCCTCGCTGCTCTCATTCATCCGGCAAGCTAGCACAAACGCGACAAACAGCTAAGTAAGTCATTTCCGGTGCAAATTGCATTGGCGATCGGCCTTGAATTTCACCCCGCTCCAACTGGTGACTTAAGAACGTAGATCTTAAACATTAGTTTTTTTAATGGCAAAACCTTGTCACAGGTGTTGATCGACCCTGCCCTCGCCGATAAGGTGGCCAGAAGTTACGGGGGAATGAGGGGAACAAAACTATCGCCAGCGCTCTTCGTTCCATGCCTGCTAGCTCTCACTTTGGCGGGATGCGCGTCGACGCAGATCAATTCGATGTCTCCAGACGGAGACAGCATCGCGCTGGTTTCAACCCCATCCGCCGATCAACCCACCCACGCTGCCGATTCGACCATTCTTAAGAATCCCGTTCTGCCAATCGTGAACGTCGATGCCGCGAACGACGTGCTCGATGTTCCGGGCGATTCGGCTTTCGTTCGCAGCGAACCCCACGAGGTGGCGCCGTTCCCGGTCGTTCTCAACCATACAGTGCAACAGTATGTGGATGCGTTTGCGGAACAGCCTGCCGGTATCGATGCCAGTTTCCAGCGTAGCCGTCCCTACATACCACAGATGGTTAAAGTGATGGAGGGCAACGGCCTTCCCTCCGACCTCGTTTATCTTTCCTTCGCGGAAAGTTCGTTTTCGAGCAAGGGCGCCGGCCCGTGGCAGTTGACCAAGGCGACCGCGCGCCGATTCCATCTGATCGTCAATCACGATATCGACGAGCGTCGCGACCCGCTCAAGTCGACTCAGGCCGCGGCCGGTTACCTCGCGACGCTGCACAACGAGATCGGCGATTGGCATGTCGCTCTGGTCGGATGGAACAAGGGCGAATCCGCGCTCGACCAGTATTGGGCCTTGCGCGGCGTCAAGTACGACCGCCTGCTCGCCCATCTGCCGTCTTACACGCGCTCGCTGCTGAACCGGTTCATGGCCGTCGCGATCATCGCTCATCACGCCCGCAGCTACGGAATCGCACCGATCGACTATTCCCAGCCGGCCTCTTTCCGATGGCTCGAGGTCAAAGGCGGAACTTCGCTTGCCGCCGTCGCGCATGAGTTGGGTGTCTCGCTAGACGAGTTGCGCGAACTTAATCCTGCCGTGCTACACGATCGCATTCCGCCCTCGCTCGAAGATTATCGAATTCGCGTCCCGCTGCAGACCGGCGCCTGAACGCTCCATCAGCCTCCGATTCGTATCGTGGCGGCGCTTTGGGACCTCGCGCCCGTTCTAATCGCCGTCCAACCCGCGTATCCTTGGATTTCCGATGATCAGCGTCGACGAAGCATTGGTTCTCGTACTCGACAGCGTCAACGTGCTGGGGGTCGAGCGCGTTCCAATTCTTGATGCGCTCGGGCGGGTGATCGCCGAAACCGTCCGCTCGCCGCGCGATATACCCGGGTTCGATAACTCGGCGATGGATGGCTTCGCGGTGCGCACCGCCGACCTCGTCGATGCCAGTCCGTCGCATCCGGTCCGCCTGCGCGTGTTGGCGACAGTTGGCGCCGGTGCGATGCCCGATCGGCGGGTCGAACCAGGCACGGTCATTCGAACCATGACCGGAGCGCCGGTTGCCGAGGGCGCCGACGCTATCGTCGCCGTCGAGCAGACCCGCGCCGCCGGCGATTTTGTCGAGATAATGATCGCTCCGGAGCGCGGCGCCTTTATCCGTCCACGGGGCGAGGACCTCAGGACAGGTGAAACAGTTCTTGAAGCCGGCCGCGCTCTCGGTGCCGCCGACCTCGGGATGCTTGGATCGTTGAACCGCGCGATGGCCGATGTATACCGGCGTCCGCGCGTCGCGATAGTCGCGACCGGCGACGAACTGGTCGATATCGACCAGATTCCAACCGGCGCGCAGGTGGTCAATTCGAGCGCCTACGCGCTTGCCGGTGCGATCCGCGAGGCGGGCGCCGATCCGGCTATCCTGCGGATTGTGCGCGACGATCCTGCGGAAATCCGCGCGCGGCTCTCCGAGGCCTTGACCTTCGACGCGGTATTATCGACCGGCGGGGTCTCGGTCGGCCAATTCGATCACGTCAAGGTCGTGCTAGACGAACTCGGGATGCGCGAGCTTTTCCACGGCGTCGCGCAACGCCCCGGCCGCCCGCTCAAATACGGCCTCGTCAACGGACGCCCCGTCTTCGGATTACCGGGTAACCCGGTCTCGACGATGGTCTGCTTCTATCTTTACGCGCGGCCGGCGTTGCGGCGGATGGCGGGACGGGCCGATCTAGGGTTGCCCAGAGTCGCAGTCCGATGCGCGGCTGATATCCGCAAGGCCAACAATCTGACCGAATTCATTCGCGTGCGGCTCGATCGAAGAGACGGCGAAGTGTTCGCCGCACCGACGGGCAGCCAAGGCTCCGGCATCTTCAGCTCATTGTCGCGTGCCGATGCGCTCCTGATTGGACCGGCTTCCGAGAATCTGCTGAAGGCGGGAACTCAGGCGACCGTCTTGCTGCTCGATCCCGCCGTCGTTGCGGATACCGAACCGTCCTTCGAGCGCCGCCCCCTGCGCCAGAAATACTGAACCACGATCGTGGCGATTATCCCGAATATCGCCGACACCGCCATCACGGAAGAGACGTTCACGTTGTAAGGGCCTTTGAAGGGCAGCAGTTTGATTCGGATCGGCGTCAGATGCCTATAGTCCCAGTAGAGAATATACGCGATCCACACTACGACGATCGTCGAAATGATAACCTTCGGATTCTTCGTGAATGCCGGTGCCGACACTTTCACCTCCGCGCGCGGTTCAGGGCTCGATAAAAGCTTGGACGCGGCACCCATGCTTGTCAACGTGCGGCCGGGTGACTGACGCATAACGGGATGCGCGGCCAACCAAAAAACCGGATGATCCAGGCAGATCGATGGAACTGAGAGTCGGCCAAGGCTTCGATTTTCATCCCCATGCGGATGGCCGCCGGCTGATCCTCGGCGGCGTCGAGATTCCCAATCACGCCGGTTTGAAGGGGCATTCCGACGCCGACGTGGCTGCCCACGCGCTCGCCAACGCGATTCTGGGTGCGATAGGGAAGGGCGATCTCGGCCGCATCTTTCCCGATACCGACCCGGCATACAAAGATGCCGACAGTATCGCGCTGCTCGAACGGGTCTGGAGCCTCGCGCGCGGATGGCGGCTCGTCAACGCCGATATAACGATCGTCGCGCAGCGTCCGCGTCTCGCGCCCTATCTCGAACGGATGCGCGAGCGGCTGGCCGGGGCGATCAAGGCCGATCCCGGCCGTATCAATGTGAAAGCCTCGAGCCCTGAAGGGTTGGGAGCACTCGGCCGCGGCGAGGGGATGTCGGCCGCCGCGATCGTGATGCTCGAAGCCGACTGAGATCGCGCGCCGGTTCGCCAGGGACAGCGATGAGTAGATCAGAATCGTTGAGGAGCGATGACTGCGCCGGGACGCGGAGGCGCAGCGGCGCGGCGTCGTCGATGAGATTCGTGGTCAGAGGAACGATGAGCGTTGAAGAATGGCCGGCGTCGATGAGCGGCCTGCGCCTGAATGATCAGCACGGGGCGCGTCCTGCCCGGGGTGCCATGGCGCAGGTTCAGATTGGCGAGCCAAACCTGGCCCCGCTCAGGCATCCGGGTCGCGCTCGATTCTCGCGAACTCGGCATTCACCCGCATGCTTTCCTTGCGGACCTTGCGCGACGCCGCGGCCATCCGCTCCGCTCGGTCACGCGCCTCGGCCTCGCGGTTCATCCGCTCTATAGCGCGCCGGATATATTCGGCGCGCGGAATCCCGAGGGCCTTTGCGCAGCGGATATCTTCATCTTATATGCGCTGCGTCGAAAACCAATGCGGCCGTTGCACTCAGCGGCGTTCGAACTGCTTTGCGCCATAGAGAGTCGAGCGCTCCTCCTCGGTCAGCGGTTGCACGGGCAGATCAGCCATCACGGCGAGCCCTCGCTTCACGGCCGGCCGATCGGCGATCGCCGTCAGCCAGCGCTTGAGATTCGGGCGGCTCTCCAGTTGCTCGGGATCGCGCGAGATTCCGCGCACCCATGGAAAAGTGGCGATGTCCGCTATCGAGTAGTCGTCCGCGAGATACTCGCTTTCATTCAGACGCTTGTCGATGACGCTGAACAGGCGGCGCGACTCGTTGGTATAGCGGTCGATCGCGTACGGGATTTTCTCGGGTGCGGCGTTGCGGAAGTGTCCCGCCTGACCCATCATTGGACCAACCCCGGCCATCTGGAACATCAGCCACTGCACGACCAGGTAACGCGCCCGGGTCTCGCTCGGCATCAGCTTGCCGGTTTTCTCCGCCAGATAGAGGAGAATCGCGCCCGACTCGAAAAGCGAATAGGGAGTGCCGCCGGGGCCGTCAGTGTCGACGATTGCAGGCATCCGGTTGTTCGGGCTGATTTTCAGGAAATCCGGCTGGAATTGTTCGCCCTTGCGGATGTTGACCGGGACGATGCGGTATTGAAGACCGGTCTCTTCGAGGAAAATCGTGATTTTGTGTCCGTTCGGAGTTGGCCAGTAGTATAGATCGATCATCTTCGCGTGCAGCCTCCATGTGATTTGGTCAGCTTCGCGGCGCAAAGGCGGCGCGTCAAGACGTGCGCATTCCGGGCGACAGGCCACGGAGACCGACAGGATTCCTTGACGGCTGGCGCGGATGCGTTAGAGTCTGCCGATAATTGTTTCCTTTTCACACTAATCCGGCCGCACGCTCAAGAGTGTCTGAGGAGAACCGATCATGACCTATACGCGGATCTATGCGGACTCGAATGGAGAGACGCATCTTCAGGACGTGAGCCTGAATATGACGGCGTCCGATCACGCATCGATGATTTCGGAGATGATAGCCACCAAGGGAGTGATGTTCCGAGTCACTAAGAGCGAAGAGTATTTTATCGACTGGCATAATGCGCCGCGCCGCCAATTCGTCGTCAACCTGAGCGGCGAAGTGGAAATCACGGTTAGCGATGGGGAGAAGCGGCGTTTTGGACCGGGCTCCATTTTGTTGGCGGAGGATATTACGGGCAAGGGTCATATTTCGCGCGGGCTCGGCAGCGCCGAGCGCGTAACCATGTTCGTGCCGCTCGCGGACCAGCGTTGAAGCCGGTGACAAGCGATGACCAGTTTTCGCATGATGATTGATCGCGGTTCGCTGATTGAAGCACCTGTCGTGTTCAATCCGCTGAGCGCCAAGCTTGCCGAAGCCGCGGGCTTTCCCGCGATTTATCTTGGCGGCGGCGGGTTCGGCTATATACAGTGCGTAACCGAAGCGAATCTGACACTTACTGAAATGGTTCGCGCGGGTATTGATATCCGCACGGTCTGTCCGCTGCCACTCATCCTGGACGGCGCGTGCGGATGGGGCGATCCGATGCATCTCCACCGCACCATCAATATGGTTGAGGCAGCCGGCTTCGCGGCAATAGAAATCGAGGATCAGTTGCTGCCCAAGCGCGCGCATCATCATGTCGGCATCGAGCATCTGATCCCGACCGAGTTGATGGCCGCGAAAATTCGCGAGGCCGTAAGAGCGCGGCGCGACCCGAGCCTGGTAATTATCGGGCGGACCAACGCGCTGCGTTCGAGCACGATGGACGATGCGTTGCATCGCGCCGATGCGTATC
>Ga0307372_10001148_pt1 | contig 46333 bp, 48 predicted proteins | sample OX1MG_FD_202533 | JGI IMG/M metagenome (GOLD analysis project Ga0307372, IMG submission 202533) | Soil microbial communities from Risofladan, Vaasa, Finland - OX-1 | ecosystem: Environmental > Terrestrial > Soil > Coastal area > Acid sulfate soil | place: Finland: Risofladan, Vaasa | collected...
ATTCGTAGACCCAGTACGAGCGGCCCCGCCGCGGAAGCTCTATGGTCCCTAATCCGAAATCGCGGTCCCGAGTGGTTCCGAAACCGTTTCACCCTTCAAGCTAATTTGGCTAAGTAACTAACTACATGCCCCTGAAAAACGACGCGCCGAAATGAGGTATGAGCCTCGACAATAGACGAGCGCGTTCGTCATTGCTCACGATCCAGCACACGTCGTTCCAGGGGAGGCTCCAATGCTCAGACTGCGCGACGGTCAGGCGGAGTTGTTCGACGCGGTGATGCCGGCGGAGGCACGTACGTTGTCGCCGGAGCTGGCTGCGGTGGATGCTTTGCTTGACGACGAGCGCTTCCTGGCTCCGTTCGTGGCGCGATTCGCCTGCCCGATCGGGCGCCCGACGATTCCCATCGAGACCTATCTGCGGCTGATGTACCTCAAGCACCGACACGGGCTCGGCTACGAGACCCTAGTAGAAGAGGTCTCGGACTCGATTTCATGGCGTCGCTTCTGCCGAATCGGCCTGAGCAGTCGGGTCCCGCACTCGACAACGGTGCTGAAGCTGACCCGGCGATTCGGGCCGGAGATCATCGATGAGTTGAATCGAGAGGCCTTGAAGGCCGCGGTGCAGAAGAAGCTCCTGCGCAGCCGGCGCCTCCGGGTGGACTGCACGGTCATGGAAGCGGACATCAAGTACCCCACGGACTCGGGGCTGTGTGCACATGCAATCGACCGTCTGTCGCGAGCGGTCAAAGCGGTGAAGTCGGCGGGGTTGGCGCTGCGCACTCGGTTTCGGAACCGCAACCGGAGCGCGGCGAAGATCGCTCGTCGGATGTCGCTCGGCCTGGGTCGGCCAGGCAGTCAAGCGACAGTATTGAGGCTCACCGGCGAACTCGCGAGCCTGACCCAGAAGGTCATCCGGCAGGCGAAGCGAGTGTTGGGCAACGCGCGCCGCCGTGGCAAGCAGGTGTCCAAGAAAGCTGCGGCGGCGATGAGCCGGTTGGCCACTGACCTGGAGCGGTCGGAACGGGTGGTGGGCCAGAGCACACGCCGGGCGGCCGGTGAGACGACGATTCCCGATCGTGTGATTTCGCTCTGCGACGTCGATGCCCGACCTATTCGGCGCGGCAAGCTGCGCAATCCGACCGAGTTCGGTTACAAGGTGGCGGTCGGCGACACGCCCGAGGGCTTCGTTGTTGCGCACGAGGTCCAGCGCGGAAACCCTGTCGATGCAGAAACGCTTGCCCCGCTTCTACGGCAAGCAAAGAGCATCGGTATGCGAGTCAGGACGGTGTTCGGCGATCGCGGGTATGGCAGAGAACCAGCAGACCAGGTCATCGCCGAGGCAGGCATTCCAGACAAAGTAATTCCGCGCATGGGCCGAGCCGATCCCATCGAGACAACCCGCGCTTGGCGCCGACGATATCGCTGGCGAGCCGGGGCGGAAGGTCGGATCAGCAGTCTCAAACGCCGGTTCGGTTGGAACCGCACCCGGCTCAAAGGTCACACCGGCGCTCGGATCTGGTCCGGATACGGAGTCCTGGCGAACAATATTGGGCGGATGGCCGCTCTGGCTGGGTGAGCATGCGGCAATCCGGGAATCCGTCGACCCAATCCACGAGACAGCTACCGATCGCCCAGCTGTTGCTCCGCAACTACGGGTTTTTCAGGGGCATGTAACTAGGCAGCGGTCGCTGGCGCAATCAATACTGGGCACGAAGGCGACGACGCCACAGGGCTGCGTCGTCTGAAGCACAAGAACGGCAGGCTGAAGCCTTCCACCGCGTGGTCGACGCCGCCTACGAAAAGCGCAGTCTCGCCGTGACCAGCAATCTTCACCTGGCCGGCTTCGACACCATCATGCCCAAGGCACTGGCCACGCCGGCCGTCGACCGACTCCTCCACCACGCACCCCTAATCAACATCGACGTCTCCTCACGCCGCCTGGCCTAGGCCGCCGCCGGCAAGAGGGTGAAGCCTTTGACCTAGCCTCCGACCGGGAGTTCTGCTGTCCGCCCTTGGGGAGATCTCGTGTCCGTCTACGGGGAGGTCAGCTGTCCGCCCTTGGGAGATCCTGGTGTCCGTTGACACGGTTCCCGGGAGAGAAGCAGGCGGATCATCCGCAGCCGGGTGCTCGGTCGCCATCCGTGCCACCGAAGCGAAGGGCGACAACCGATCCTGCCGTCCTGGTACCCCGAATAGTGGTCTCAACTGACATGAACGACCACCTCCTGCCACGCACGGTAGAACGTGCCGGCGACCACAACCAAGTGCTCATGGTCCCTGGGGAAGAGGGCCGAAGGCCACCTCATTTCGGCGCTCGCCGAGACTACCTTTGGATGGCTCCGACTATCGGCCGGGGACGATTTCGTAGGAGGTTCTGAGATGATCCACTTGCTGCTGGTGATCGCTGCGGTTCTCTTCGTGCTCTGGCTGGTGTTCCACGCCACAGGCGCCCTGGTCAATCTGATCTGGCTGGTAATCATCGTGTTGGTCGTGCTCTGGCTGATCGGTCTCCTCCGAGGGCGCTCTACGACCTCCTGAAGGCCACGATTCGGACAGGAGGACGCCGGCAGGGCGCCCTCCTTTCACGAAGTGCGCGACCAGCGAACGCACAGACCGCCTGCCGCTGCTGCTGTAGCCTTGCCCCGGTGAAGGCATGGGTGGTCCGTGAGCTCGGTGGGCCGGAGTGTCTGCGCTTCGAAGACGTCGACCCCGGCACGCCCTCCGACGGCCTCGTCCGCGTCGAGGTGCGCGCCGCCTCGATCAACTTTCCGGACGCCCTGATGGTCGCCGGCCTGTACCAGTCCAAGCCGGACCTGCCCTTCGTACCCGGCTTCGAGGTGAGCGGAGTGGTCACGGACGCGCCGGCAGGCTCGGGGTTCCAGGCGGGAGATCGCGTCATGGCCCTGCTCGACAACGCCGGCCTCACCCGCGGCGGGTACGCGGAGGTCGCCGACGCTGCCGCTGCCACGGTCGTCAAGATGCCCGACTCCATGCCCTTCGACGAAGCCGCCGGGTTCACGCTCGTCTTCCAGACCGGTTGGTTCGGGCTCCACCGCCGGGCCAGGCTTCAGCCCGGCGAGACACTGCTCGTCCACGCTGGCGCTGGCGGTGTGGGCAGCGCCGCGATTCAGCTGGGCAAGGCGGCCGGCGCGACCGTCATCGCGACCGCGGGCTCGGATGAGAAGGTCTCTCTTTGCCAGCAGCTCGGAGCCGACCTAGCGCTCAATTACAAGACACAGGATTTCGTGGAAGAGGTGAAGCGCGCCACCGGCGGGCGTGGTGCCGACGTCGTCTACGACCCGATCGGCGGCGACGTGTACGACGGCTCCACGAAATGCATCGCCTTCGAGGGGCGCATCGTGCTGGTCGGATTCACATCCGGCCGCATCCCACAGGCGGCGGCCAACCATGTGCTGGTCAAGAACTACTCGGTGGTCGGGCTCCACTGGGGGCTGTACATGAAGCGGGCGCCGGAGCTCATCCCCGTCGCCGAAAAGGCTCTGCTCGAGCTGTATCAGCAGGGCAAGATCAGGACCCACATCTCGACCAGGCTTCCCCTCAAGCAGGCTCCCCGCGCCATGGCCATGGTCGCCGAGGGCAAGAGCACGGGCAAGGTCGTCCTCACCACTTCGAGTTGAGAAGGCTGGCGAGCGCGGCAGCCCTGGTCGCCATCGCGATCGGCGCGTGCACGCAGGGCGGCAACCCCACTCCTCCCGAGGTGCTGGCCACCGACCAGACCCTGAGCTTCCCGATCGCGCAGGACGTGGCCGACTTCGACCCGGCGCTCATCTCCAACCCGGCCGACGTCGACATCCTGCGCAACGTCTTCTCCGGCCTGTATCGGTTGGACGACCAGCTGCGTGAGGTGCCGGATCTCGCAGCGGGCCAACCCACCGTGTCGGCCGACGGCATCACGTACACCTTCCACCTCCGCCAGGACGCGCGTTTCTCCAACGGGGACCCGATCACCGCCGACGATTTCATCTACAGCTGGAACCGGGCGGCGGCGATGCAGGGCGACTACGCGGGCCTGTTCAACGTGGTGGCCGGCTACCAGGGCGTGGCTGGGGGCGCGGCCACCCAGATGAGCGGGCTGGCCAAGGTGGACGACCACACCCTGGTTGTGACGCTGGCGAAGCCGGCCGGCTACTTCCTGTCCGAGGTCGCGCTGTGGCCGTTCTGGGTCGTCGACCAGAAGGTGATTGGCACGGCCGGCGAGAATTCGTGGTTCACCAAGCCCGAGACGTTGATCGGCAGCGGGCCCTTCAAGATGACCGCTCGCACGCCCGGGCAGTCGATGGACTTCGCGCCGGTCACCGGCTGGTACGGCGGCAAAACAGGTGCGCTCACGCGAGTGCACGTCGAGGTCGTGGCGGACACCACGGCACAAATCGCTCAGTACGAATCGGGCGTGTTCAGCCTGGTCGGATATGGTCGGCAGAGCCTTCCACCGGCCGCGGCCACCCGGTACACCTCCGATCCCAAGCTCAGCGGTCAGCTCAGCCTCGTCCCCCTCGGCCTCACCTTCTGGATCGGGTTCAACCTGAAGACCGGTCCGTTTGCGGGCATCGACGCGGGGCAGCCCGGCCGCAGCGCTTTCAGCGAGGCGATCGATCGAGCGGCGCTGGTGGACGCGCTGTGCAACCAGAAGACCGACTGCGTCGCGGCGACCGGGGGCCTGGTCAGCAAGGGCCTGCAGGGCTATCTGAAGGATGGCGCCGACACCAACGCCAGGTTCGACGCTGCGGCCGCCAAGGCGGAATACCAGGCCTGGGACCCGGACGGGTCGAAGGTGAAGGGCCTGACCTACACGTATGACACCAATCCGTTCAACAAGGCCGTGTGCGAGAACCTCTCAGCGCAGTGGAAGAAGAACCTTGGCGTCACGGTCGGCTGTGTCGAAATGGACCGCAAGACGTTCTTCGACGAGCGCAACGGACAGTGCGCCTACCCGATGTTCCGCCAGAGCTGGAGCGCCGACTACGACCATCCCCAGGATTGGTTCGACTACCTGTTCGTCACAGGGGCCAGCTCGTCAGGGTCGTGCTACTCGAACCCCAACCTCGACAAGCTGGTCGCGCAAGCCGACGCGGCGCCGATTTCACAGGCGATCACCAACTACAAGACGGCCGGCTATCTCCTGATCGCCACCACCGCTTTTGCGCCACTCGTCTACGGGGTGCAGCAGTACCTGTCGCATCCGTACGTCAGGGGCGTGGGCGGCAACGCGCTGTACGACGACTACTGGACCGAGGCCAGGATCCTGAAGCACTGATCACCGCTCCGGCCGATGCGGCTACACGTCCTGCGAGAAGTGGCACGCTGCGAGATGGCCGCGCAGCTTTTCCTCCAGCGGAGGTTCCACCTCCGCGCACGGCGTCGGCAGGTGCGCGATGGGGCAGCGCGTGTGGAACCGGCAGCCCGACGGAGGGTTGAGCGGCGAGGGGATCTCGCCCGAAAGCTCCACCAACCGGCGGCCGCGCTGGATCTTGGGGTCCGGGACCGGGATGGCAGAGAGAAGGGCTTTCGTGTACGGGTGCTGGGGATTGCTGTACGTGCCGACGCTGTCGGCCACCTCGACGATCTTCCCGAGGTACATGACCATGACGCGGTCGCTGATGTGACGTACCACGGAGAGGTCGTGCGCGATGAAGAGATAGGTGAGCTTGAACTCCCGCTGCAGATCCTCGAGGAGGTTGACGATCTGGGCCTGGATCGACACGTCCAGCGCCGAGATGGCCTCGTCGCACACGATGAGCCTCGGGTTCAGCGCCAGGGCACGGGCGATTCCGATGCGCTGGCGCTGGCCGCCGGAGAACTCGTGCGGGTAGCGGTTGTTGAAGTTCGGGTTGAGGCCGACCACACGCAGCAGCTCCTGCACGCGCGCGTTCAGCTGACGGCCGCGCATCACTCGGAAGTTCACCAGTGGCTCGGCGATGATGTCGCCGACGGTCATGCGGGGGTCGAGGGACGCAAAGGGGTCCTGGAAGATGATCTGCATGAGCCGCCGCTGCTGGCGGAGCTTCTCGCCGCGAAGGCGGGTCAGCTCGACGTCGTCCAGGAAGATCTTGCCGGACGTGACGGGGATCAGCTGTGCGACCAGCCGCCCCAGCGTCGACTTTCCGCAGCCCGACTCGCCGACCAGGCCCAGTGTCTCACCCTCATGGATCTCGAAGCTGACTCCGTCGACGGCTTTGACGGACGCACCGAAGCCGGCCGGGAAATGCTTGACCGCGTTCTCCACCCGGACGAGCGTCTTGGCCCCAGCCGGGAATGGCCGCGCGTCCTGCTCCATGACCGGATCGGCCATCAGCGCGCTTCCGGTGGGTGGACTCCGGAGCCCGCCCCGGGCCGGATGTCGACGAGGTCGTCGGCCCCCATCTCCTTGCGGGCGCGGTCCATGGTCACCCAGCACGAGGACATCTGGTCCGGCTTGACCTCGATGAGCGGGGGCGGGTCTGTGAAGCATTTCTCCACGCGGAACGGGCAGCGAGGATGGAAACGGCAGCCTGAGGGTGGCCGGAGCAAGTCGGGAGCGATGCCTTCGATGGAGCGAAGGCGTTCGTGCCGGAGGGCGTCGACGCGCGGGATGGAGCGAATCAGCGACCAGGTGTATGGGTGCTGAGGTGATTCGAAGATCTGCTCGACCGGCCCTTGCTCGACGATCTGCCCGGCGTACATGACGATGACGCGGGAGCACAGACCGGCGACCACCCCCATGTTGTGGGTGATCATGATGATCGCGGTCCCGAGGTCGTGGTTGAGGTCGGCCAGCAGCTCGAGGATCTGCGCCTGCACCGTGACGTCAAGGGCGGTCGTGGGCTCGTCGGCGATCAGGATCGAAGGAGAGTTCGCCAGGCCCATCGCGATCATGGCGCGCTGACGCATCCCTCCGCTCAGCTGATGGGGGAAATCCTTGACCCGCCGCTCTGGCGCAGGTATGCGCACCTTCCGCAAGAGCTCGATCGTCCTCTCCCGGGCTTGCTTTGGGGTTGCCTTCTTGTGCGCCAGCATCGCTTCCTCGATCTGGTAGCCGGTACGGAGCACCGGGTTGAGCGAGCTCTGCGGGTCCTGGAAGATCATCGCGATGTCGCGCCCGCGAATGTCGCGCACCTCTTCGTCGTTCATCTTCAGTAGATCGGTGCCGCGGAACTGGACCTCGCCGGAAACGATCCGGCCAGGTTCCGGGACGAGCCGCAGGATGGACAGCGCGGTCACAGATTTGCCGCTTCCGGATTCCCCGACTATGCCGAGGCTTTCTCCCGGGTAGAGGTCGAAGCTGACGTCGTCGACCGCCGTGACGAGGCCCTGGTCGGTGGCAAATTGCGTGCGCAGGTTGCGCACCTGGAGAATTGGCGAAGCCACGACTTAGCGGCGCGAGCGCGGATCGAGCGCGTCGCGCAATCCGTCTCCGAGGAAGTTGAAAGCCATCAGGGTCAGCGACAGGGCGATCGAGGGGAAGATGACCATGTGCGGCGCGTACTGGATCGCCTGCACGCCTTCGTTCGCCATCGACCCCCACGATGGAGTCGGTGGCTGGACTCCCACTCCGAGGAAGCTCAAAAACGCCTCGAACAAGATCGCGCTGGGGATTCCGAGCGTGGCCTGGATGATGATCGGCCCCAGCGCGTTGGGCAGGATGTGACCGAAGAGCATCTTGAAGGGTCGCGCGCCGGAGGCCCGACCGGCCTCGACGAATTCGCGCTCTCTCAGGCTGAACGCCTGGCCGCGAACCAGGCGCGCCATGTCCATCCAGCGCGTGGCCACGATGGCGATGATGATGTTGTTCAGGCTCGGCCCCAGCAGGAAGACCATGATCATGGCGACGAGCACGTCCGGGATCCCGTAGAACACGTTGATCACGAACGTCACGACGGAGTCGAACCAGCCCCTGAAATACCCTGCCATCAAACCGATCGGCACCCCAACCGCAAGCACGAGCAGCTGCGTGCCGAGACCGACGATCAGCGAGACCTGCGAGCCCACCATGAGGCGGCTGAGGATGTCGCGGCCCAGCTCGTCGGCGCCAAACCAATGCGCGGCGCTGGGGCCCGAATAGGTCGGCGCGATGCCGATCGCCGACATCCGATATGGCGTCCAGACCAGGGCCACCAGGGCCACCGCGACCAGCAGAGTGAGGTACACCGCCGCGACCAGCGCCATCCGGTTCCGCCGCAGACGGCGCCAGGCGTCCGACCACAGGCTGGCCTGTTCCGGCTCGATCGGCGTGGCGACTATGGCGGCTGCGGTGGCCATCAGTAGCGAATCCTGGGATCGATGACCACGTAGGCGAGATCGACCAGGAGGTTGGCAAGGCCGACCAGCGCCGCATACATCGTGAAAACGCCGATGACGATCGCGTAGTCACGGTTCAGGATGCTTTGCGCGAACTCCTTACCGAGACCCGGAATCCCGAAGAAGTTCTCGATCACCACGCTCCCGGTGATGATCCCGATGACCAGGGGGCCGAGGATCGTGATCACCGGGATCAGTGCGTTGCGCAACGCATGACGGATCATGATCACGGACTCGGTGAGGCCCTTGGCCCGCGCGGTCCGGATGTAGTCCTGGCGAATGACCTCGAGCATGCTCGCGCGCGTGAGGCGCGCGACGATACTGGCGTATGGGAATCCGAGGGCGAAGGCAGGAAGCCACATCTGGCCGATGTCCCCCTTCCAACCGCCGAGCTGGTAGTAGAACGTGCCTCCGGTGACGTTGTCGAGCCAGATCCCGAAGACCAGGATCAGGAATGCGGCGATCACGAAGTTCGGCATGCTGTAGCCGATCACCGAGGTGGTCGTCAGCAGGTAGTCGACCCAGGTGTTCTGCCGCACTGCTGCGAACATGCCCAGGATCAAGCCGAGACCGATCGTGAAGATGAGGGCGAATCCGCCTACCTGGGCGCTGACCCAGGTTTCGCGAAGGACCAGCGGTGTGATCCTGGTCCCGCGATTGACCAGCGACTCGCCCAGGTCGCCGCGCGTGACGACCCCGACCACGAAGTTCCAGTACTGCAGATAAAGCGGCTGGTCGAGGCCGTAGTGGTGGAGCAGGGCCTGGTAGGCCTGGCCGCGCAGCTTCTCGCTGAACAGGGCGTCCCCGGGCAGGCGGTGGATCCCGAGGAAGACGATCGACGAGACCGCCAGCACGGTGAAGCAAATGAGCACGAGCCGCTGTGTGATGTAGATGAGCGTGCCGCGGGTGAACAAATCCTCGTGCCTCAGCCGTCCCGCAATTGATTGTCGCCTAAATAAGAGAGAAGGGCGCCCGCACGCGGCGAGCGCCCTTCTTTACGTCCGGGTTAGTGCGAGTTGATCTGGATCTGGTCCCAGTAGTAGTCGAAGAAGTTGTTGGTGCCGGCGCCCACGACGTACGGCTTGATGAGGAACGCCCCCACCGAGTAGAAGAGCGGGATGTACGTGGCGTCGTCCTCGAGCATCTTCATGGCGGCCTGGTAATCGGGGACCGCCTGGGCCAGAGGTTCGGCGTCGGCCTTCGCCACTAACGCGTCATAGGCGGGAGTGTCGTAGCCACTGCCGCAGTTGGCGTCAGGGCAGCCGGGGATCTTGCCCCACAGGTTGTCAACCCAGTCCTGAGGGTGGTTGTAGTCCGCCTGCCAGCCGTTGCGGGCCAGCGCGTACTTGCCCGAGAGGTAGCCCTTGATGAACGCGGAGTGGTCTACCGCTTGCAGGTTCACGTGCACGCCCAGGTTGGTCTGCCACTGGTCCTGCAGGAACTGCGCGGCGGCGGCGGTGAGCGGGTTGCCCGTGTCGTACGTGTAGGTCAGGTTCTGGGTCTTGCTGCCATCGGGATCGCCCTGCTTGAGCAGCTGCTTGGCCTGCGTGGCGTCGAACTTGGCCAGCGGGTCGGTGTTGTCACCGCCGTAGCCGATGAGGCCCTTGGTGATCAGGCCGCCCGTGGCCGGGGTGCACACGATGTTGGAGCAGACGACCGACGCGAGCTTGGTCTTGTCGACCGCCAGCGCGAACGCCAACCGGAGGTCCTTGGCGGACTGTCCGCCCGACAGGACGAACGGTCCTCCGCCGGTCCGGCTGGAGTCGGAGACCAGGTTGAACTGGACCCAGGTGGTGCGCACCTTGGGGTGGAGGAGCAGCTGGCTCTTCTCGTTCGCGGTGCCCTGGATGCGCAGGATGGCGTCGACCGGGGCGTTGCTCCAGCCGCCGTAGCCGTAGATGTCGTAGCTGCCCTGCTCGTAGGCGGTGATCGCCGACTCGGCGTTACTGAGGATGTCGATGTGGATCTTCTTGAGGGTCGGCTTGGGCGAGCCCCACCAGTTGGGAACCGCCGCGAAATCGACCGACTGCTTCGGTGTGTAAGCCGTCATCTTGAAGGCGCCCGTGCCGATCAGCGTGGCCGGGTTGGTCCACCAAGTTGAGCTGGCGGTCTCGCCCTGGGGGTCGCCCTTGATCGCGTTCATGTCGACCACCATCCCGGTGGTCGCCTCGAGCGCGATGGCCGAGAGGAACCAACCGGCGGGCTGGGTGAGCTTGGCGACCACCGTGTAGGGGTCGGGAGCGGTGAGACCGCTCATCGACACTGACGGATCATTGGACTCGAGGAGCTGCTCGAGCTTGGAACCGGTCGGCGCGCCGGAGGCGGACGAGGCTGCGGCCACCGTGCTGTAGCCGGCGATGGCAGCCAGGTTGCCTGCGTAGCCGCCCTGCTGCCATGCAGCGCGGTTCCACGAATACAGGACGTCCTTCGAGGTGACCTTGTCTCCGTTGGAGAACGTCACGTCCTTGCGCAAGGTGAACGTGTAGGTGAGCCCGTCCGACGACACCGTCGGCATGCTGGCCGCGATGTCCGGCACGATGTTGAGGTTGTTGTCGAACTTGACCAGGCCGTTGAAGACGTTCTGCGCGATCTCGGAGTCGGTCTCGGCGTTCAGCTGCGCCGGGTCCAGGGTGCCGAAGTCGCCCAGGATCGGGAACTTCAGCGTCTGGTCGGCCGCCAGCGTGGTGCCGGTCGTGCCGCTGCTCCCGCCGCACGCCACGAGCGCGAGGGTGGACACGGCACCCACGGCGAGCGCCTTGAGAATCCGTAACGAGGTTGGAGTCATTAGCTTCTCCCTAAAAAGCTTGAGGCGAGGCCTCTTCCCCCCTCGCCTTCTTCCCGGTGGTCTTCGCTGTAACCGGGGCGAGAGCGCGCCGACAAGGGGTGGCGGACCGCATATCCGCCTCTTACTCCACCGCACATTGTGGCTGGGCCGGGGCCGAATGTCTACCCGCCCCCCTAGCGGCCGGCCCCCGATTCGTAGGATGATCCGGCGGTGGGCTTGAACGGGCGCGGTCGCCGGAGGCAGGAAGGCGTGGGAAAAGTCGACGGAACCACCCGCTTCACGGCCGACCTCGAGATGCCCGGCCTGCTGCACGTCCAGCTCGTGCTCAGTCACCTGCCGAGCGCCCGAATCCGGGGCATCGACACCGCGGCGGCGCGTTCCGCGCCCGGGGTGGCTGCCGTGGTCACCGGCGCCGATCTGCCCGACGTGGAGGCGAGCGGCCCGGACAAGCCCCTGGCGGTGGACCGCGTGTACTACGTCGGCCAGCCGGTCGCGGCGGTCATCGCGGAGAGCGGAGCGACCGCGATCGACGCGGCGCTCCTGGTCGAGGTGGATTACGAGCCGCTCGAGGTCGTGTCCGACGCGGAACAAGCGATGAAGGACGGCTCGCCACTCGTGCTGGACCCCACCGAGGAGAGCTCTGAGGGCGACGCCTCCATGCACGGGGCGGCGACCGACGCGGAATCGGAGCCCGTGGTCCGACCCCGCAACGTGAGCGCGGTCGCGACCTTCAAGCGCGGCGACGCCGTCGCAGGGCTGAAATCCTCGGACACGGTGATCAAGGCGACCTACCGCATCGCCGGTGTGCACCACGCGTTCATCGAGCCGCACGTGTCGATGGTCCGCCCCGAGCCGGGCGGCGGGATGACGATCTGGGCGCCGACCCAGGGTCCTTTCATGGTCCGAGACGAGATCGCGAAGCTGCTCGACGCTGCGCCTCACGAAGTTCGCGTGATCCCGATGCCGGTGGGTGGAGGCTTCGGCGGCAAGGTGATGCTGCTCGAGTCGGTTCTCGCCCTGCTCGCGCAAAAAGTCCGCCGGCCTCTGCGCCTTACGCTCACCCGCCAGCAAGAGTTCATGCTCGGGCGCCCGGCGCCCGCCGCCACGTTCGACGTCGAACTCGGCGCCAAACGCGATGGCACGCTGGTGGCCCTGCGCGTCCGCTACCGCTACGACAACGGGGCCACCGCGGGTTGGCACGCGGGCATCACCGGCTCCTTCCTCGGCGGCACGTACCGAATTCCCAACTTCGACATCACCGGCTACGAGGTCTCCACCAACAAGACCCCGACCGACGCCTACCGCGCTCCGGGAGGACCCCAGGGCTTCTTCGCGCTCGAGTCCGCCATGGACGAGCTCGCGGCCGAGCTCGGGTTGGACCCGATCGAGCTACGCCTGCGCAACGCCTCGCGCGAGGGCGATCCCATGGCGGACGAGAACCCGTGGCCGCGAATCGCCATGGTCGAGTGCCTGGAGGCGGCGCAGCAACACCCGCTGTACACCGCGCCGCTCCAGCCCGGCGAAGGCGTGGGCATGGCGGTCGGCGCCTGGGGCGGCGCCCGCACGCCGGCTGCGGCAGGCTGCCGGGTCGAGCCGGACGGCACCCTCGCGGTCCTCATCGGCTCGCCGGACATCAGCGGCGCGGCGACAGGGCTGGGCTTGATCGCCGCGGAGGCGTTCGGGATCTCTTCAGACAAGGTCCGCGTGGACGTCGGCGACACCGCGACCGCGCCGTTCGGGCCCATGGCAGCCGGCAGCCAGGTCACCTACAGCGTGGGCGGAGCGGTCCGCGAGGCGGCCCTGGAGGCCAGGCGCCAGCTCCTCGAGATCGCGACCGAACAGCTGGAGGCGGCCCCCGAGGACCTCGACGTCGCGGACGGCAGGGTCTCGGTTAAAGGGGTGCCGGACCGTTTTGTCGAGATCACCCAACTGGTGGCGCTGAGCACGGCGTTCATGGGCAAGTTCCGTCCCATCCAGTCGACCGGCCGATCGGCGGTACAGAGTGCTTCGCCCGCGTTCACCGTCCACATCGCGCGGGTGAAGACCGACCCGGAGACGGGCGCCTTCCAACTCACCGGCTACGCAGCGATCCAGGACGTCGGCCGCGCGATCAACCCGCCCGAGGCGGAGGGACAGGTCCACGGCGGAGCGGCACAGTCGCTCGGCCGCGCCCTCGGGGAGCAGCTCTTCTACGACTCCGACGCGCAGCTTCGAACCGGCAGCTTCCTCGACTACGAGCTGCCGACCATCGACCAGCTTCCCAACATCGACGTGCAGCTCATCGAGGTCCCGTCGCTCGTGGGGCCGCTGGGTGCCAAGGGGGCAGGGGAACCACCTGCGATACCGGGGCCGGCGGCGCTGGCCAACGCCCTGGCGCGCGCTACCGGGGTCAGGCTGCGCGAGATGCCCATCGACCGCTCGCGGATGGTGAGGGCGCTTCGCGCTGATCAGTAGGCAGGGTTCGTCACTGCGCGCGTACATCGTGCGCACGCTGCCGGACTTCTCGCCCATCCTGGTGAGCAACCGCGCCCCGCACGAGCCGAGGCCTGAAGGAGGGTTCAGGCGCGGAGCAGGCGGGGTGATCACCGCGCTGCTGACCATGGCAGAGGCAACCGACGCCGACTGGGTGGCTTGCGCGCGGACCGACGCGGAGCGGGCGCTCGCCGCGAAGCTGGGCGCTCCGGTCACGGTCCCGCTGCTGCAGTCCATCGGGCGGCTGCACTACGCGACGCCGACCCGGGAGCAGTACGAGATGTATTACTCGGTCATCGCCAACCCGGTGCTGTGGTTCATCCAGCACTACCTCTGGGATCTCGGGAACGAACCGGTGATCGATGAGAGGATCCACCAGGCTTGGACCGACGGATACGTCAGGGTCAACGAGCAGATGGCGGCCAAGGTGATCGAGGTGGCCCGCGCCGCTTCCGGACGGCCGCTGGTCCTGGTTCACGACTACCAGCTGTACCTGGTGCCCAGGATCGTGCGGGAGGCGCTGCCCTCCGCCGTCATCCAGCATTTCGTACACGTTCCCTGGCCAACCCCCCAGTACTGGAAGGTGCTGCCGAAGCACATGCGCGATGCCATCCTCGAGGGCTTGCTCGGCTGTGACATCGTCGGTTTTCAGTCGAGCCTCGACGTCCGCAATTTCCTGATGACGTGCGAGGAGAACGCCGGCCTGCAGGTCGACGAGCGTGAGCGCGCAGTCGTGTCCGGAGGGCGCGTCACCTACGCGCGCTCCTATCCCATCTCGATCGATGTGGCCTCCACGACTGCGCTCGCGGCGTCGCGTGGGGTGCATCGACAGGAATTCGAGCTCGCCAGCTGGCGCCCGCAGCGCCTGATCGTCCGCATCGACCGGACCGACCCCTCCAAGAACATCGTCCGTGGCTTCATCGCTTACGAGAAGCTGCTGCGCTACCACCCGGAGCTGCGAGGATACGTCCAGTTCTGGGCCTTCCTGCAGCCCTCGCGCCAGGACGTCGCCGTGTACAGCCGCTACCTCCGCCAGATCCGCCAGGCCGCGGGCCGAATCAACAGCGAGTTCGGGACGCAGGAGTGGCAGCCGGTCCGGATCGAAATCGGCGAGAGCGAGCGCAAGGCGATCGCCGCGCTGAAGAACTACGACGTGCTCCTGGTCAACCCCGTCTACGACGGCCTCAACCTGGTCGTTAAAGAGGGAGCGCTGGTGAATCGCACGGACGGCGTGATCGTCCTGTCGGAGAACGCCGGAGCGCACGAAGAACTGCGCGGCAGCGTCCTTTCGATCAACCCCTTCGACGTTGAGGCCACGGCCGCCGCGATCTACACGGGCCTGACGATGCCGCTGGCGGAACGCCGGGCCATGAACGAAGCCGCGAGGGAGGTCGTCCGCAGGAATGACATCGCCAGGTGGATCAGCCACCAGGCGCAGGACCTACGCGACCTCGTACCTCCGGACAGGCCGCAGATTCGTTAGTCCGGCGCCGAGTCAGCCCACTCGACGATCGCCTGGAGGAAGACAGCCGCCTCTTCGGGACCCCGCACCACCACGTCGCACAGGTGGAAGAGGTCCGTGGGGGCTTCCGGGGAGTCGACGCCTACCGACAGGTGCGGATAGTCCAGGCTGCGGACGTACTCGAACATCGAGCGGTCGTTCTCGTCATCGCCCAGGCACACCACCGCGGCAGGATCGACCGCCGGCAGCAGGGCCGCCAGCGCGCTCCCCTTCCCCGCCTTGGGCGCATGGACCTCGACCACCTTGCGCCCGAGGGCACCGGCCAGCCGGCCGCCGTCGAGCAGGGGCTTCAACAGCGCGATCATCTCCTCTCCGGTGATGTCCGCCTTTCGGAAATGGACCGCGCTGCTGGCTGGCTTGGCCTCGAGCCACGCCCCGGGGGTTCGTTCCAGCAGCCTGGAGACGTCGTGGTTGAAGTGGTCGAGCGCCAGCTTATGGGCATGCCGGGGCAGCGCGAGCCCGCTGTCGCCGATGAGCCTGACCCCGGAGATCGGAACCAGGGCCTCGAGCTCGGAAGGTGCCCGGCTGCTCAGGACGATCACGTCCGCCAGGACCTGGACGAGCCGGCGCAGAGCATCTAACGACTCGGGCCGGGCCACCGCTTGGGCCGGGTCAGGCACCACGTCGGACAGCGTGCCGTCAAAGTCGGTGATGAGCACGAGCTCGCTCGGCGGAACGTTCGCGACCGCGGAATCACGCCAAGCTTGGGCGATCGTCTTCGAGTCCAACACGTCTACTTACAACGCGGGCCGGTGCCGCTCGATGACCGATTCGAACTTGCGGCTCGGCCTGAGGGTGCCGAACGAAAGACTGCCCTCGCCGCCCAGACGTGACCCGCAGAAGAGGTCCGCGACGTCCGGATCGCCGTGGCGCACGAGGAGCGACGCCTGCAGCACGACGGCCATCCTCTCGACCAGGTGTCGGGCGCGGGCTTCGATCTCATCCGTGTCGGCGAGGTCTTTCTTCAGAGCACTGATCGAGCGGTCCAGCCGCTGGTCCGCGCCCTGGGCCGATTCGACCTCCGCGAAGAACGCCGACACCGAGTCCGGCTCCTTGCGCATGGCGCGGAGCACGTCGAGCGCATTGACGTTGCCCGATCCCTCCCAGATCGAGTTGACCGGGGCCTCGCGATACAGGCGGGGCAGGATCGACTCCTCGACGTAGCCGTTACCGCCGTGGCACTCAAGCGCCTCCGCGACCACGGCGATGGCCCGCTTGCAGGTCCAGAACTTGGCGACTGCCACAGCCAGTCTCCGGAAGTGCGCTTCCGCCGGGTCGGTTGAGCGGTCGAAGGCGCCGGCCAGCCGCATCATCAGCACGGTCGCCGCCTCCGACTCGATCGCCAGGTCCGCCAGCACGTTCATCATCAGCGGCTGCTGGCTCAGGACCCGGCCAAAAGCCGACCGGTGCGCGGTGTGGTGCGTCGACTGGGCGACCGCCTGCCTCATGAGCGAGGCGGAACCGATCACGCAGTCCAACCGGGTGTGGTTGACCATGTCGATGATGGTCCGGACCCCTCTTCCCTCCTCGCCGATCATCACCGCCCATGCGTTGTCCAGCGCAACCTCGGCCGACGCGTTAGAGCGGTTGCCGAGCTTGGACTTCAGGCGCTCGATGTGAAAGCCGTTGCGGGTGCCATCGGGTAGGACGCGCGGCAGCAGGAAACACGACAGACCGCCCGGTGCCTGTGCAAGGACCAGGAACGCGTCACACATGGGAGCCGAGCAAAACCATTTCTGACCGCTCAGCCGGTAGGCCCCGTCCTGCCCGATGGGCTCTGCGCGCGTGGTGTTGGTGCGGACGTCAGACCCACCCTGGCGCTCCGTCATCGCCATTCCGAAAAGCACTCCGCGCTTGGTCGGGGCCGGCCGCAGACCCGGGTCGTATTCGAGCGTCGTGACGAGCGGTTCCCACTGCGCGGCGACGGCCGGCTGCTTGCGCAACGCGGGGATGACCGCGTACGTCATCGAGACCGGGCAGCCATGTCCGCCCTCGACTTGCGACCAGACGTAGAAGGCGGCCGCGCGCGCCGCATGCGCACCCGGACGCGGCTCGCGCCACGGCAGAGCGTGCAGACCGTGCCCGACGGCGACCTTCATCAGCTCGTGCCAGGCAGGATGGAACTCGACCTCGTCGACCCGGTTGCCGAACCGGTCGTGTGTGCGCAGCAGGGGCGGGTTGTCGTTCGCCTGGAATCCCCAGTCGATCGCCTGCTGGGTGCCGGCGAGCTCGCCAAGCTCGTGCACCATGTCCTGGGCCCACGATGCGCCCTCTCGCTCCAGCGACTCGCTCAGCGGAAGGTCGGAGTCGAAAAGGTTGTAGTCGACGAGCGGCGGCGGCTGGTTACTGCTCATCGGCGAGCTCCGCGACCAGGCGCAGCTGCTCTTTGCGCTCTTCGTTGTCGAAAGCCATCGGCGACACGATGAGGGTCTCGACCCCGGCATCGCGAAACGCCCTCAGCTTCTGTCGTGCTCGCTCCGGCTTGCCGGCGATGCTCACCGCGTCGATCAAATCGTCGGGCAGCGCGAGCATGGCCTCGTTCTTGCGCCCCGCCAGGTACAGCTCCTGCACCTGCTGGGCCTCGCGCTCGAATCCGTACGACGAGACCAGACGGTTGTAGAAGTTCTGCTCTCGAGAACCCATCCCCCCGACGTAGAGAGCGAGCACGGGACGCATGGCGTTGCGGGCGACGTCCTCGTCCTCTCCGATCATCACGTTGACGTTCGGACAGATGCGGAATCCCTCGAGCGTGCGGCCGGCGCGCGCGGCACCTTCCTCCAGTGGCACCCGCAACGCGGCTGTGTGCTCCGGCGAGAAGAAGACGGGCAGCCACCCGTCAGCGATCTCGCCGGCCAGCGCCACGTTCTTGGGCCCGAGCACGGCGAGATAGATCGGGATGCGGTCCTGGACCGGCCGGACGGTCAGCTTGAGCACCTTGCCCGGCCCGTCTGGCAGCGGCAGCTCCATGGTCTCGCCGTGGAACTCGACCTTCTGGTGCGCCAGCGCCATGCGCACCACGGCCACGTACTCACGGGTGCGCTGGACCTGCTTCGCAAAACGAACCCCGTGCCACCCCTCCGAGACCTGCGGTCCCGAGGTGCCCAGGCCGAGCAGCATGCGGCCGCCCGAGAGGTTGTCGATAGTCGCGGCCGTCATCGCGGTCATGGCGGCGCTCCGCGCCGGGATCTGGAAGATGCCGGATCCGAGCTTGATGCGCGAAGTGCCGGCCGCCAGCCACGCCAGCACCGTCGCAGCATCGGAGCCATAGGCCTCGGCCGCCCATACCGAGTCGTAGCCGAGGCGCTCCGCGGCCTGGGCGATTTCGAGCTGGCCGGCGGCGGTGAGGCCGAAGCCCCAGTATCCGACCGAAACGCCGAGCTTCACGAGCTGAGCTTAGGCGGTCGGGACGAACGTCTGATACAGGAGGAAGACGTTCAGCCCGATGATCACGCCCGCGACGCTGTACGCGGCCCAGTTGGTGACGCGGCGGTTGACCAGGGTGCCCATGACCTTGGGGTTGCGGCAGAACATCACCAGCGGGATCAGCGCGAAGGGGATCCCGAACGACAGGAAGACCTGGCTGAGGACCAGCGCACGGGAGGGGTCGAAGTGGATGCCGATCACGATCATTGCCGGGACCATCGTGATCGCGCGGCGAAGGAAGATCGAGATCTGACGGTGGATGAAGCCCTGCATCACCACCTGCCCGGCGAGCGTGCCGACGGATGATGACGAGATGCCGGAGGCGAGGAGCGCGACGCCGAATATCAGCCCGCTGTGCGCGCCGAGGTAGTGGTCGAGCGCGTGGTAAACGACCGTGAGGTCGCTGCCCTCGCCGGTCAAGCCGCGCGAGTGGAAGACCGCGGCCGCGGTGGTGAGCATCGCCATGTTGATCACACCCGCGATGCCCATCGCGATGACGACGTCGATGAGCTCGAACCGGAAGATCTTGATCCGCGCGCCGGGGTTGGAGCCGACGATCCGCTTTTGGGTCAGGGCGGAGTGCAAATAGATCACATGAGGCATGACGGTGGCGCCGATGATGCCTACTGCGAGAAGAACGGAAGCGCTGCCGTCCAGGTGCGGAACGAAAGTGCTCGCGGCAACGCTGCCCCATGAAGGATCGGCTCGAAAGACCTCGAGGCCGAACGCGATCACGATCAGTCCGACCAGTCCGGCGATCGTGGCCTCCAGTCGCCGGAAACCCCAGGCCTGGAGCGCGAGGATCGAGAAGGCGACCAGCCCCGTGAGCAGCCCTGAGAGGAAGAGGGGGATGCCGAACACCAGGTAGATCCCGACCGCAGCGCCGACGAACTCCGCGAGGTCGGTCGCCATGGCGACGAGCTCGGCCTGGATCCACAGGAAAACCACCACAGGCTGCGGGAAATGCTCCCGGCAGAGCTCGGGCAGGCTGCGCCCGGTGGCGATGCCGAGCTTCGCGCTCATCGACTGGATCAGCATCGCCATCAGGTTGGCGGCCAGGACCACCCACAGCAGCATGTAGCCGAACTGCGAGCCGCCCGCCATGTTGGTGGCGAAGTTGCCCGGGTCGACGTATGCGACAGCGGCGATGAAGGCCGGCCCGAGGAACGGCGCCAGTGCGCGCAGGCCACGCCGCTCGCCGGTCAGTGATCGTTCGGCGGCACGTAGGACCCTCAGCTCGCCGGGCAGCGCATCTTCCACCCCCAGCACCTGGGATGGCTTCTTCGCCGCCACCGCCTTGACGGCCTCGATCGCCATCAGCGCGCCACGGCGACGAAGAGGGCTCGCGCAAGGCCCAGCGGGAGCGAGTCGCGGCGCCCCTTGATCCGCACCTCGATCGGGCCCTCGAACTTGCTCTCGGCCACCACATCGATGCGCGTGCCGGGCAGCAGGCCCCGGCGGTCCAGCTCGCGGAGCTTGCCGGCGTCATCGTCCGATACACCCTGCACGACGACCTTCTCGCCCGCCCGGCACTCGCTCAAGGGGCGGTTGCTGACCGGGCGCACCTTGCCGGTCAAGGTCGGGATCGCGTGCCCGTGCGGGTCGAGCTCGGGCCGGCCGAGCAGCTCGAAGATGCGCTGCTCCATCCGCTCCGAGATGACGTGCTCCAGCCGTTCCGCCTCGTCGTGGACCTCGTCCCAGCTGTAGCCCAGGACCTGGACGAGGAACATCTCGAGGAGGCGGTGGTGGCGGACGAGCTCGAGGGCGACCTTGCGGCCCTCGCGGGTCAGCTGTTGGCCGCGGTACTTGTCATGCTCGACCATCCCCTGTGCCGACAGCCGGGTGACCATCTCGCTGACGCTGGGCGAGGAGATGCCCAGCTTCTGGGCGAGCTCTCGGGTTGGGACGGGGCGCTGGTCGCCGTGCAGCTGGTAGAGGGCCTTGAGGTAATCCTCCTGGGCGCGGGTGAAGCTGCTTTTGCCCTCGAGATGGTCGACCACCGAGTCTAGGTTTCCCTAATACGAGTTGCCGCCTTGCCTATCACTAAAGATAGGATAACCTAAACTCGACGCGAGGGGCCCCAAAGGGAATGGGGAAATCAGTTATCGGTCAGGAGCAGGCGCCGGTCGCGCTGGTCGCGGGGTTGTAGGTGACGCTGACGTTCGGCGTCACGGTCACAGTCGAAGCCGCGGTGAAGACGGCGAGATAGTCGGCGCAGCCCTCGGACAGATGGAAGTCGTAGTTCACCGAGGTCGTGTTCTGGAAGCCGATGACAGAACCGGAGTGGTGCATGCAGTAATGGGTCGAGCCGCCGCCGTCCTTTACACACTGCATGGCCGTCGCAAATTGCTCGAGGGTCAGGATGCTGACCGACATCGGACCGGTCGAGGTCGCCTGCAGGTGATAGGTGAACGTGTCCGGGATGCCACCGGCGAGGTACCAGGACGATCCCTTCAACTGCTGGGGCACGTTCCAGATCGTGAGGTTGGGGTGCGCCAGGTCGGCTTTGGTCTGGGCCAGCTCTCCTAGCGTCGCGGTCAGGTTGCTCTGGGTCGCCTTGAGCTGGTCGTTCAGGTTCTGGTTGCGCCCGGTCAAAGACTCGTTCTGCGTGGTGAGCAATCGAATCGTGGCCTGGTTGCTCGTGTCGTCGAGGTACAGGACGCCGAGGCCGGCGACTGCGACCAGGAGGGCGGCCGCCAGGGCCGCGGTCCACATCCTGCGCTCTCGACCCTCGACGACCGACCTCCAGGTTCGGGCCTGGCGCAGGGGGCGCATCGGAGGCGGCGCGGAATATGGCGCCGACGTCTGAGGTGCGACGGGATCGACGGGTGGCGAGAGGTGTTCCATGTCGATCGGCGTCATGATCTCATCCCTCGGGTCGTTTGTTGTCAGACCTGCCCCGGTCGCGGCCAGGCGCCGAAGACCTGGCTGATCTTGGACGCGGTCTCAGCCTGCTGCGCGAGGTCGAACGTGAACGTCTTGCCGTCCGGCTGCCACGCCGGCCCGATGCCGCAGTTGGGCGAGCAGGCCGCCTCCTCGACGTAAAAGATCGTGGTCGAGTTGAGCCACTCGGCCGAGGAGCGGACCGGCTGGAGCTCTCCACCCGAGCGGCCGCCGTGCCCGTACAGCCAGACGTGCGGCGTGTCCGCCGAGTCGCGCACCGTGAACGCCAGGTTGTCGTCGCCGGCATCGGCCCGCGGGTGAATCCACGCCAGCGACTGGCCGATCGCCTGCGACACGCCCGAGCTCGAATCCCACGCCTGGATGGCGCCGGACCCGGCCTGGCGGTAGTACAGCTTGCTGCCGGTGCTGCCCCAGGAGGCCATCGTCCCGGTCGGAAGCGAGAAGGCGAGGCTGCCGTCGGTCGTGCGGCGGACCTGGAGCTGGTCTCCCGACCCGGTGAAGGTCTGGACGAACGCGAAGTAGGCGCCGTCGGGCGAGAAGGCGAGGTAGGCGTCGTCGTCATTGGGGTTGGTGCCGCGTCCCGGCACCGGTCCCAGGGTCGCCACCACACGGTCTCCGCCACCGCTGAGCAGGTGCAGGTTCACGGCGCTGGGGTCCGAGGTGACATAGGCGAGGAAGCCGCGGTCGGGGCTCCACGCGTGCAGGCCGTCGAGGAAACCGCCGCCCAGCCAGCTCGCGGCCACGATCGCCGTGCCGGTGAACAGGTCGAGCGCCCCGATGAGGCTGGTGCCGGGAGCGCTCGGGCTGCCCTGCGACGCGTACCAGGAGACCATCGTCTGCGTCACCAGCCGCGGTTGGAACGAGCCGCCCGAAAGGGTGCAGATCGGTTTGGGGTTCTTGGCATCGGTGACGTCGGCCACGATCGGGCTCGAAGCGCCCTGCATCACGAGCACGGCCTCAAGGCTCGCGGCCTGGCCCGAGCACGAGGCGTGCATGGCGGCCCAGGCGGGCACCGACGCGGGGCTGGGCACCGGTGAGGGCGAATCCACGGGGCTGGGCGTGGGGCTTGGGCTCGGGCTTGGCGACGGACTGGGGCTCGGGCTCGGTTGGCTCGATGGGCTCGGGCTGGAGTGCGCGGCTAGGGGCCCGTTGGCCGTGCAGCCGAGGACGGCCACGAGAAGGCACGCGAGTGCTACCCCCTTCCTCACAGAAGGGATCAACGAACAAAGGTGCGAGGACGTTACGCCGGAGCAGATCCCGTGCACGGCGCCCACAGTAGGCGCGTTTACCGACTGCGTTTAGCACCGGGTTAAGGATTCAAGGTGTTCAAGCTGGGCGGGCTGCTGGTGTCGATATGGCTGATGGCTGCCCGCCGACCCGGTGCCGCTCACGGCCGGCGTCGAGCTCGCCGGCAGCCGCTCCGAGGTGGTCGGCTCCAGCGTACAGCTGGTAGTCCGGTGTCCAACACCGGTCCGCTCATCCCCCACCTGGCCTGGTGTTCACGACCGCCGACAGGTGGTACGAGGTTCATCACGTCAGTGACCTGGCGGGCTGCACAATCGCGGTCGAAGCGTCGGCGTTCGATTGCGGAGACCTCGCCGAGGGCGCGACCAACACCTTCTCCCTCAGCGGGGTCGCGACGGTGGCCGGGACGTTTCACTACGAGCTCGGGATCCGCGAGCTACTACAGCCTTATGACTACGTGGACGATCACCCCGACGGCCCCGACGTGCAGATGTGGGACGAGACGGTGACGGCAAAATGACCGCGGAAGCGCGTTCGTAGAGAGGTCAAAGGGCTGCCTTTGACAGGGTCGACGGGCCCTTGGAATCGTTTGGCAGCGCTCACAGGATGTTCTCGTGGGCAAGCTCGTCGTGGTCTGCTTGGCCGTGCTGCTCTGGGCGTGTGGGTCGCCCAGCGCCGGCAACCCTTCCCCGAGCCCCCTGTCGACACCGTCGGCATCGCCGAGCGAGCTTTCCTCGCCGAGTCCTATTCCTAGCCCGACGCCCTCGCCAGCACCTTCCCCCTCTCCCACCCTGCCTGCCGGCTTTTCGTGCACCGACACGTCCGGAGGCTTGGTCGCCGATACGACTGTGACCACCGTGCGGGTCGGCCGGCAGACCGGCTACGACCGGTTCGTGATCGAGTTCGGAGGCGGAGTGCCGAGTTACAGCGTGACGCGTCAGCCAAACGCCACGTTCACGCGTTCGCCGAGAGGCGACCAGGTGACGCTGGAGGGCAACGCCGGCGTTCTGGTCGTCATCCATTCGGTGAACAACTGGACCAGCTATTCCGGGCCGACCGCGTTTCATCCCCAGTACCCCTACCTTCGGCAGGCGTTGCTGGTGGAGAACTACGAGGGATACCAACAGTGGGCGCTGGGCATCCAGGGGTCTCCGTGCCTGCGCGTCTCCCTTTTCACCTCGCCCAGCCGGCTCGTGGTAGACATCGCCACGGTCTAGCCGGCGCCAATCGTCGCGGCCCCACTGCCTCGGCGCTAGACGCTGTGCCCGTTGGACGCAGGGGCGGGTTGGCACACTGGGCACCAGTAGGTGAGCCTTGCGTGCTCCCCCTGCGCGCGCACCTTGATCGGCGTGCCACAGCGAGGACAGGGGCGCCGCCCCCGGCCGTGGACGGCCCCTTTGCCGTAGCCCGGGAACCGCCTTTCGAATCCGCCGCGGACGTTCGATCGCATCGCCTGCCGCGCAGTCTCGAAGAGGGCTGCCAGCGCCTCATCCGTCAGATCCGCCGATGATGTCCACGGGTTGACGCGGCGCTGCCAGAGCGCCTCGCAACGGTATACGTTGCCGATGCCGGCCGTGACACGCTGGTCGAGCAGAAGGTCGCCGAGCGCGACCGGGCTGATGGAGCGCGCTCGCGCCACGACCTCGGCCGCCGACCAGTCGTCAGCGAGGATGTCCGGACCCAGGTGTCCGACCGCGAGGGTCGTGTTGCGGACCAGCTCTACGACCGGGGCGGAAAAGCACACGGCCACGACGTCGTCGGTCTGCAGCAGCGCTTTGAGCTGCCACTCGGGCCGGTGCCACCGCTCGCCGGTCTTGTAGACATGCCAGGTGCCGCGCATGCGCATGTGCGAATGGAGAGCAAGGCCGGAATCGAAGCGGATCAGCAGGTGCTTGCCGACCGGCTCGACCGCGGTGACCGAGCTCCCCGCCAGGCGCTTGAGGGCGTCGGGCCGGGCGTCCACGATTCGCTTGCCCTCGAGCCCCGAGCGGAGCATGGCCGCCGTCCGCCAGATCGTGTCGCCCTCGGGCATGTCTCGTGCGCCTGGGCGCTACTCCTCCCTGCGGGACGCCGGCAGGCTCAGGTACTCCTTGACGTTCCCGCCAGTGAGCTTGTGCACCGAATCCAGCGTCGCGGCGACCCTGGTGGCGATCTTGTCGAATACGGCGAGGATCTTCGAGAAGTCGCCGCCGGAGTCGACGTTCCACCATTCGCCTCCCGTGTCCGCCGCCATCGAACGGAAGTAGTTGATCTTCGGCGACAGGACGAACGCGATCACGCCGGCCTCGCGCAACCTCCCGGTCATGGCCGACGGGCGGATCTTCTTCTGCAGCGCCGGCTCATCGGTGATCAGGACGACGACCTTCATCGCATCGGGGCGGTAGCCCTGCTGGTCGAGCGCCGCCTGGAGCGCTTCGAGCGACGACTCGCCCTCGTTGCCTCCGCCCGAATAGCGCGGTAGGCCTCGCAGCAGTGCCTTCACACGGTCGGCGCTCGAGCTGAAAGGTGTCGCGACGATGCGGTCACCCTCGACCGTGAGGTCGCCGAAGCCGACCACAGCCGCGACCCAGTCGATGCGCCTGGTCGCGAGCTTGTCGACGAACGACTGGCAGGTCTCGATGAGGGCGTCGATCTTGTCGTTCATGGAGCCGGTGGTGTCGATGACGAAGACCAAGTCGGCGCGCGCCTTCGCCGAGTCCCGGCCAATCTCCATGCGCACGACCTTCTTCTCGCTGCCGGAACGGATGCCGGCGGCGGACTGGTTGGGCACAATCTTGGTCACGGTCAGTCCCTCGACGTCACGGTGAGCTCGATATCGCCGCTGAGGGTAGTGCCACCGGCGAGGAAGCCATCTGCGACAGCGAGCGTGAAGTCGATGTCCGCGGGCAGGCTGTCATTGCTCCAGTGCCAGTGCACGTCCGCCTGGTGCCACGGGGGCGAAAGCGAGAGGTCGATGCGATGAATCGAGGGGTCGAAGGGCGGCCCTGATGCGTGCCTCACGCGCACCGAGAAGTTGATTTCCCGCGCGGTGGGGTCGATGGCTCGCAGCCTGACCTCCGACGGAACTATTTCGAGCTCTGGTAATCGAGTGCGGTTGCGGGAGTCGTAATCGGCGCGAAGTTGTGGCTTGCCCAGCACCCGGAAGGCCTCGTTGATCCGTTTCATGTGGTCTTCCGCCTGCGAGTCGCCACGGTTGTGATCCGGGTGGTACTTCTGAGCCAGCCGCCGGTAGGCTGCCTCGATCACCTCGGGATCGGCCGACGGATCAACTTGGAGCACTCGGTACAGGTCGCCGTCACCAGCCAACGTGGCCCCTCCCGATCAAATCTCCTGCCACCCAGTACAACATAGTCGGCAGTGGCTCGCTTTCGATTGACGGTCGAGGTCCGCCCGGGGCCAGCGCCCGGGGCCAGGCGCGTTCGGAGACCCGCCGCTGCGTCTCGCGGCCGCGTGCGCCGGCGCTGGGCCGCTCCCGGCTGGCTTGCCCGGGCCGTATTGCTCCTGGGCGTCGTGCTCGTCGCCGTGGGGGCCTGGAACTACTTACGACCTGTTCCCGCGGTCGCTGCGACGAGCTTCCGTCCTGCCCAGACCTCCATCGAGGGGAGCGCGCCCGCTTTGCCCTGGCCGAGTGTCGGCTCAGCGGCAGTAGGTGTTTCCGGGCTTGGCCTGATTGCCACCGACGGCGACGTCGCCCCAGCGCCCGCGGCCAGCGTGGCGAAGGTGATGACGGCACTCGTGCTGGTCGGCGACAAGCCGATTTCCCTGGGTGATTCGGGCCCCATCCTGGTCATCACCGACCAGGACGTGGCGACGTACATCAGGGACGCCGCCGACCAGCAGTCGGTGGTGCCAGTCGCCGCGGGGGAGCAGCTGAGCGAGTTCCAGGCGCTCGAGGCCCTGCTCATCCCGTCGGGCAACAACATCGCGGAAACGCTGGCCCGCTGGGACGCGGGATCGGTCGCGTCCTTTGTCACCAAGATGAACCAGCGCGCAACCGCGCTCCATCTGACGCACACGACGTTCGCAGACCCGGCGGGCGTGTCCACTCAGACGGTCAGCACGCCTGCCGACCTGGTTGTGCTCGGGATGGCGGCGATGCAGCAGGACGTCCTCGCCCAGGTCGTCGGTCTGCCGCAGGCCATCCTGCCGGTCGCCGGCACCGTCTACAACGTCAACTCGGCGCTCGGTCAGACCGGGATCGTCGGGATCAAGACGGGGTCCGGCTTGGACCTCGGCGCCAACTTCCTGTTCGCCGCGTCGGCCACCGTCGACGGTCAGCCGCTGACCGTTTACGGCTGCGTCATGGGCCAGCCGACGCTGGACGCTGCTTTCGGCGGGGCAGAGGCGCTGATCGGCGCCCTCCTGCCTGCGCTGAGCGTGCGAAAGGTCATCGCCCGCTACGACGTCGCCGGCGATTACCAAGCGCCGTGGGGGACGCACTCAGATCTGGTCGCGACCGCCGATGTCACGCTGGTCGAGTGGCCGGGCATGGTCCTGCGCCAGCGCCTGGACGCCCCGGCTGCCACCGGCGACGGTACGGTGCCCACCGGGAAGGCCGAGGGAAACCTCCATATCGTCCTTGGCGACCAGCAGGTCGACGTGCCGCTGGTCACAGGGGAATCGCTCGACCCGCCTGACCTGTGGTGGCGCCTTACGCGAATCAATTTCTAGCCCTCGATGCCGGGAAAGTCGTGGGATGGGTAACTTAACTGCATATGGCCGCACGCTCACGCTCTCTTGGCGATTCGCTCTTGCGCTCATTGCGACTGGCGCATCAGCGCCTGCTGACGGCGGCAGAGGCGACGTCTTCGGAGCAATTCACCTCGAGCGCAGGTCGCAGCCTTCACTCGGTCGCGTGGCAGCTGTGGCACGCCGCGCGCTGGGACGACGTCTTCGCCTCCTACCTTCACAAGGCACTGGCCCAGGACCCACGTTCGCAGGTGTGGGACCGAGAGGCGCTGGTGGAACGCTGGTCGATCGCTTCAGGCTCGGCCGGCCGGCGCGACACAGGAACGGAGATGTCGGACGAGGCGGCAGAAGAGATGCGGCTTCCGGTCCAAGAAGAAGTCGTGCGCTACGCCAGGCTCGCCTTCGCATATGCCGAAAAGGCAATCACGTTGGTATCGGATGAGCAGTTGCTCGCGGCTCCCAGCGTTGATCCGGATGGCGATACCAAGCTCGACAACGTCCTCATCTACCTCGAGCACCTGAGCCGACACCTCGGCGTGATCGAGTCAATACGCGCCCTTCAGAACCCGAGGACGCCCCCGCCTACCGATTCATAAGCGATCAATCGCAGGTGGGGACCGTTCCGGTGCCCGCATGAGCCGGCCTCGGGCGACTGGTAGCCCAAGCGGGACGCTATTCGAACGAGCTGGATGAACTCGGCCGGATCGGACGAGGGAGCTGACGCACGGCGGCGCCGAGGTCAGTGCGATCCGACCAGCTTGTGCACCCTAGGAGCTTCGTCGCATCGCGGTAGGGTAGCCGTCCTGCACGAGCCGTCTAGCCGACATCTTCTGTCGAGGCGGCTGACTCGCGCCTGGACCTCCCCACTTATGAACCTCATCGTAGGCCCTAAACCGACAAGTGTCGTGATACGAACTCCAATTGTTTGCGCATGATTCCCAATTCCGAATCCACACTAGTGACGTTGTGTCCCGCTCGAAGTTCGCAATACTCGATCGTTTTACCCAAGTCCCGTAGCAGTCGGACGTAGTTACGAATCTGCCGGATCGGACACCTCGGGTCGAATCTACTACCAAATATTTGAATCGGCGCAGTGACCCGATTAGCATGAGTAATCGGTGACCTGTCGTGATATAGCTTGGCGCGCTCAGACGGCGAACCTCCAAAAAGCTGTCGATCAACGGCGCGGACGGCTTCTATTTCGTCTTCGTAGGCGGCCACGTAATCCGCTACCGGGCATTCAGCAATTCCAAGATCCCAGCGGTCCGGGAACAACCCGAGAGCCAATAGAGTCAGATATCCACCCCAAGACTTGCCCATAAGCAGGATCCGCGTCTCGTCGGCCAGACCGTCGGCAACTAATCGATCTCTAACGGCGACCAAGTCCTCGACCTCAGGGCGTCCAGGATTTCCGCGGGTCGCGAGCTGCCATCCCTGTCCGTAACCGGTACTTCCACGGTAGTTTGGTAAACAGACAGCAAAGCCACTGTCAACCAAGGCTTGGACTTTGGGGGAGTACTCATCCTTATGGTGAGAATCTGGCCCGCCATGAGCAAGAATCTACGGTTGGATAGGGCGATTTATGTCTCGGTACGGCGACAAAACTATGGATGTCGCCGACGGAGAAATCGTTGTACACCGTACCCGCCCTCAGCCGTTTACTAGGAGGTCGAATTATCGTGCCACGGTCGGACATAACTTTGTGGGCATGCTGCCCATCGCTCCATTCAAACCAGACCTCCCCATCTGGCCGTACGGATGCAGATGCTATAGAACCAACCGGCGTGTTGAGATCCCGGACCCCTTTTCCCGCAAGGCTCGCACATCTGAGATTGCTGCGACCGCGAAAATGATGGACAACTAGGACTTCCGTCCCATTCGGATACCAGGACAGTTCAACATTGCCCGGCAACTCGGAGCCGAACTCCTGTAAGCGATGCGCGCTTGGAGACCAAACGGCGCAATGCGAATTGCCGTCACGCCGCACAGAAACTAGAAGCCTCTGGTCCCCCGTTATCGGGGACCAGGGCCCAAGAGCCAACTCCTCGTTGGGGCTGCTCAAGAGACTGTCAACGGTCTTGCCGTCCAAGGTGATTATTCGAAATCCAAAAGCCCGGCCTTGACGCATTTCGACCTTCCCAAGGACGGAGATGAGCGTGTCATCCCTCGACATGCCGATCACATGTCCTGATTGATCACCACGATCAATAAGGTGCGTCGTTAGGCCGGAGTCAATGGACCATATCTGGATCTCGGAGGGGAGTGCCATGCCAACGACCGACAACCTGTTACCTAGAGCTACCCCTGCAGACCGACCTTTTGGCAAATTAAGAGAGGTATTGGCCGTTGAACCTGCACGGAATGGGATGCATCGCCATTCACCTAGTTCCGCGCCATCATCATCAAACCACCAAACTGTCTTCCCTGATGGGTCAATCCGCCCAATAGTCGTCCCATTTATGCGGTCGGTTAGCTGACGCTTCCAACCCTCCGATAAATGCCATGCATAGAGTTCCGGTCTACCGGAGGCTGTGCTGCCGTATAGCAGGTGATGAGGGCTATCTGCTGCCCAACTTGGCAGGTACGTGCGCGGAGCGCGGAATAATGCGACCCATGGCCTAGATTGGGCCGGCGAGAACTTCATTTGCCAAGAACTCCAGAACTACGTATTGGCTGTAGCCCTTCGTCCTCCGCTAAGCACCAGTCTTACTCAATGCCGGCGACGGCAACGCCAGGACAGATGAAATCAATGTGTGCACCCGAAACGCCGTTTCCGATGCCGACGTGAATGCCGTAGGCGCCTTCATTTATTTGACAGTTGAGAGTCCAGTCGATCGTGTGCGGGTCTAGAGCGTGGTTCGATCCAATGGCAAGCTCGGTCAAAATCACGCGCGGATCCTGGGTTAGTTCTGCTAGCTCCTCTACGATGTCATGCGCGCCCGCGTAGACATGGCTAACGTATGAACTGTCGACAATGAGCCGCAAGGGAAATCCACCCTCTTCTCTCAACCTTGTAAACAGGTCCCAAGCCCGTGTGGCATGGGCCAACTTGTCCGCCGGCATTTCGCGATGGTGGGCAACCGCAACGCCGACCGCACTGATTTGTCCAGTGGCATCGTATCCCGCTCGGTACTGATCGCGATCCAATACCATGCCAATCTCAAAATACGAGCCGATTCCGTCCCATTCGCCCGGGCCAAGCTGAGGCTCAGTATGGGGGCGCATGACCCGAAGATCGGGCCTCAATTTAGCCGACAGATTTGTGCCTGTGCCGGTCATGATCAAGCCATCGGTTTCGCTCTGAAGACGTTCTAGCCACTCGCGATTGACGGCCGCAGCACTAGCGAAGTTGGAGGCGGCAAGCATCTGCAATGTGTAGATAACGGACTGGATGGATGGGTCGAACGACACCATCGGCACAATGAGGACTCGAGATTGATGAAAAAGCCGATGAAACTCGGGGTATGGAGGTAGGCACGCCAAGGTGGTCGGTATTAGCAGAATGTTCCGTCGCGAACGTGCTGTGCCCTGACTGACCTCAAACATGGTTTGACCGTCACATCCAGCCCTGCGAAGCCACCCGAGTACCTCCAGGTCGTCGGTGACAACGACTGGCGATGACCCAAACACAGGGGCGATCGCCTTGCCAAGAGCATCGCCGAGATCGGCGACTTCTATGGTCGCTGTCGGCCGTGGTCCAGAGCCTACCTCCATGAATTGTCCCCAAGCCTCCTCAACTGCGGCGATCGACCTAAAACTAGGCCGTGCAGGCCGACACCGCAGCGACCGGAGCGTCGCCGATCAAGTCGCTGGCGCAAGGGCAGGGAATCATTCCCGGTGCCCCGTATTCGAGATACACGTTAGCGCGCTGCCCTCTTACAACAGGCAGCTCGTGACCACCCACGTTCAGAAAGGGCCGCGCGTGCCTGCTCTCCGTCACTAGGTCGAGTCGGCGAGCAACCTTCGATGCTGACATCTCATGACCTCCTATGGAAGATGAATTGGCCGCGATACACTCCGCGACCCAATAGGTCGACGGTACTTAAGGTTGATCGAGCTGCCAAGCCGTCTCTTTTGATGTCATCAACAGTGATGTGCCCGCGGAGCCGCAGTTAGCGTCCAGGGTAGTGGTGTACGAGGGGAGCCGCACCTGGCTGTATGCAATTTGTTAAGTCGGCACTTGACACGTCGGAGACCTAGCCGTAGCCTGATTAGGAGGGACGCTAGGTGAGTCAATATCGGGGTTGAGGGGAGCCCTCAAAGCTGGGCCGCGCCAACGAGAAGTCCTATCTGTGGTGGCCGACGGGCAGACCGACATGCAGATCGCTAACGCGCTCAGTATCTCGGTCCCAACTGTGCGCACCTACTTGGCTCGCCTGTACAAAGACAACGGATTTAGGAACCGGACAGAAGCGGCTGTCGCCTGGCAGTTAGACAGAGATCACTAAGCCTGGTCAGCACTCAAACAAGGCGAGTTGCCGAAATCGAGAGTCGGCTGACCACCCAAGCTAACCTGAGGCACTGCCCTTAACGGTGAAGTCTCGAAATCTACCCTCATTTTCGGGATCAGTCGGCATTGCGGACGTGATTTAGGTCTCGACTCGATGACCTGGCTGGGGCGCCATAACCCCCTAATCAATCGCAATTTCGCCTTGCTCTGGGCAGCCCAAGGACTCTCGTTTATGGGCGACCGAATATTCGATACAACTTTGGTCGTCTGGATAGGAGTGGTTCTGGCGCGCGGTCAGTCATGGGCACCTCTGGCAGTATCAGGTGTGTTTGTCGCCGCCGCCGTACCGACGCTTGTCATTGGTCCCATCGCGGGAGTCTTCGTGGATCGGTGGGACAAGCGACGGATCCTGTACCTCACTGATGCTGTGCGCGCGGCGTCGATAGCGCTGTTATTACTGTTAACCGAAAGCATTGGCCTCCGGCATGGAGCTACTATCCTGGAACTAAGCGCGATTTATGTCGTCGTGTTTGTCGCAGCGTCCTGCAGCCAGTTCTTCTCTCCGGCACGAATTGCATTAATCGCAGACGTTGTTCCTGAGAGTGCCCGGCCGCAGGCGACCTCTATGAGCCAAATTAATTCCAGCCTTTCTTCAATAATTGGTCCGCCTATAGCTGTGCCGGTCCTATTCGTGCTCGGGATCGAGTGGGCACTGATCGTTAACGCGCTTAGCTTCGCCTGCAGCGCGGGCTTGGCTTACGCCGTCCGGGGGGTGGGTGCTAGCCGCAGAAGCGAGGTGGGACAAGCGACCCACTTTTTCCGCGAGCTCCGGGAAGGCCTGCAATTTACAATGGCCAGCACCGTCGCGCGCACCGTGCTGGTTGCTTTGTTCCTCGTGATGCTTGGAGCTAGCACAATCAACGCACTAGACATATTCTTCGTCACAACCAATCTCCACACGTCTGCAAACCTCTATGGGTTTGTAAGCGCCGCCATGGGTGGCGGGGTCCTGATTGGTGCGCTCGTAGCGGGCGCAGTAGCATCCCGAATCAAATTCATCAGGCTCTTCTGGATCTCACTGACGGCGCTCGGCGTCCTCTTGGTCGTGTATGCACGAATGACTACATTTCTCGGGGCTGTTGTCGTTCTGTTTCTAGCGGGATTCCCTCAGGCGGCAGTTAATGTCGTGGTCGGACCTATGTTGTTGGCAGCCGTCCCACGCGCGCTGATCGGTCGAGTCTTCTCCCTGCTTCAACCGGTCGTAACCGTCGCCGGCCTTGCATCAACTGCTACATCGGGCTTCCTGGCTAGTTCGCTGCTATTCGGGCTCCACATGCAGATCGGCCCGATCGAGGTGGGGACCTACGACACAATCTTTAGCATCGCAGGGCTGTTGATTGTGGCCGGTGGTCTCTATGCGCAAAGATCGTTGGCTGGGAGGCCAACCGTATGAGTCGTGGATACGAGCCTTGACCAGGGCCAACGAAACGCGTTGGCGATGGGCTACTGCACCCATCATCTGGTTGAGGTCTACCCAACTCCCGAGCGCCTGGCTGCTGCGCCTTCCCCTGGATCTGCGCCGAGTCCTGGTTGTCGAGGGCCATGCCGGAAGTCTGGCGGCTCGAGTCACGGAGCTTCACGGCGCGGCGCGGCACGGGACGGGGCAGGACTGACCGAAGGTGTCGAGCCAATCCTCAACACCCAGACGTGGTTGCTGGTACAACTCCGTCACGTCGATGAACACATAGGCCATGCTGAGCGCGCCATTGAAGCCGCGCTTGAGGCCTGGCCCGAAAGCGAGCGGGCCATCCTCAGCAGCCTGCCGGGAATGACGAGGAATCGGCGAGCGGTCTTGCTCTCGATCATCTTCGATCTGGCCAGCTTCAGGGATGACCGCCAGATGCGCAAATTTCTCGGGTGGTATCCGGAGCTTCGCGAGTCCGGAACCAGCTATTCGAGTGGCGCTAGTCGACTTCACGGATCTGGGCCTCGGACTTCGTCAGGTGGCGGCGCAGTGCCATGTACACCCGGCGGTGGTAGAGGCGCCGCGCGTGGCGGGCTGAGATACCGAGCTCTTGGGCGATCTGGTCGAACGGGACCCCGCCCTTTCGAAGACGGTGGACCGAAATCAGTCGGTGGATCCTCGGGCTGATCTTCGGATCGCGGCAGATGTCCTCGGCGAGAGCGAGCTCCTGCTCCCTCCACCGCCCCGACCGAAGCACGACCTCCGTCACAGGCGCCCACGCGTCTCTGAGCTGCGACCGCGAGAGTCGCTGCTCAGGCGCTTGACCGCGCCGCGGAGGCTCGAGCGCGAGCAGGTCCTGGCGCGTGATGAAGTAGGCCCCATGTGGTCCCCTCTTTGCCCCGAGCCTGCCGTCGCGGACGCGAAGGCGAAGAGTCTCGACGTGGCAGCCAAGCCCCCGGGCGGCGTCATCGAGTCTGACCAACTCGTGCCTCATCGCAACCGCCATCAATACGATCCTCCCAGATTCAAGGTCCGATGGACATGAGTGTTTGGAGATTGTTTCTATAGGAATGCTTGCTCTTGCCGAACGGAAAGGCGGCATGTGATGGGCGTGAAGTCGCCGAGCGGCCGCCTTCCCAGCCCAGAAGGTGCGCGCAGGTGGGCGCTCTGGGGATCGCTCCAGGAAGCGAAGGTGCGCGCGAGTTCAGAGTGCGGGTGCTCGGCGGACGGACCGTATCAGCCGTATTCCTTCACAACGATCATCGCTCCCGACCGGCTGCCACCAGCCAACGCTCGGCTCAGTGCACGCGTCCGCAGTCAACTCGTCTCCAAGATCACCGACCGTGACCGCTCTCTGCTCATCGCCCTTGCCAGCTTTCGCTACCTCGACATGCGTCAGATCCAATCGCTCATGTTCCCCAGCCAGCGCACCACGCAGATGAGGATCCACCACCTCCTGGACCTCGGACTTGTCCACCGCTGGAAGATCCTCGAGACTAACTTCTACCGCTGGCCTTCCGTCATCCTCCTCGCGCCGCGGGGGGCGGCGCTCGTTGCCCAGCTGCTCGACTCGAACCGCACAGCAAACATCGAGCAGGCTCATCTCGCGGCCGATCGACGCGGCCGGTTCTGGCGCACCCTGAGCGCGAACTGGTTCTTCGTCCGACTCGCCGAAGCCAGCCCCAGCGCGGGGCGGATGGGACTCTACCGCTGGCTTGGACCCGCCGATCTCCGGCCCGGCGACGACGGCCGTGGCCTGGTCACAGAAGGGTGCGGCCTTTATCTGTTCCCGGACGGGGATCTCACCTTCGACCTCGACTGGGCTCGCGCCGACCTGGAACGCCATTGGCTCCGCCGCCGGCTCGATCTGTACTTCCGGTACTTCGTCTGCAACGTCGATCCCCCGATCCACCACGCCTTATTCGTCGCGCGTTCGGAGCGAGGCGAGCGACGCCTGATCAGCGGTGTCCGGCGGCAGCACCGCAGCTGGTTCAGGAGCTATCAACGCTCGTGGGTCACGACCATTGACCGCATCGACCGTGAGGGACCGCTGGGTCGGATCTGGCGTTACGCGCACTCATTCCCTCACGAGCCCGAGGGTTGGGTCGCTCCGGACGAGGGGGAGCGTCTCAGGCTCGAGGACTTCCCGAAGGCGCCGCCTGAGCACGTCGACCCTCGTGGTTGCATCGGCCGGCCGCAATGGTGGCGGTTCCGACCATTAGGAGCCGGCGGACCATGAAACGACCCCACATCAAGGGGGTCAGAGTCAGACCCTCTCGAGTGATCGACGGCGACGGACAACGCGAGCTCAGTCGAGGCGACGTGCTGGCTCTGGTCAACGTGATCGTGGCGCAGGCGACTCGCGAAGTCGAGGATGTGGCGCGGCGAGCGGCTGAAGCGGCGTGATCAGGCGGCACAATACGAGGTTGATTCGGCAGGACAGGCGCGATAAGATCGTTGGCGATGCCGGCCAAACCAAAGGCACCACCCGCGTCGGCGATCCGCCTCGGCGAGATCATCCGACGGGAACGCCTTCGGCGCGACGTGCCCGCTCTACATCTCGCGAAGAAGGCCGGCGTGGGCCGGTCGTACATCAGCTACCTGGAGAGCGGCGGGTTTCAGCAGATCCGCGTGGACAAGCTGCTCCGCATCCTCCTAGTCCTCGAGCTCGACATCGAGGCGATCCTCGAGGAGGCCGGATACCTGCCGAAGAAGGTCCGCAGCCTGCCCGAGCCCGCCGCCTACCTGCGGCAGCGATACCGGCTCACCGAGAGCTCGATCCAGCAGGCGCTCAGCTTTCTAGACTACCTCGTCAGCCGGGAGAAGCCGAAGAGGTGAAGCGCGCGCTCATCTACCTGCGCGTCTCCACCAAGGAGCAGGCCGAGGGATTCAGCCTTGACGCCCAACGCGAGGCCTGCGTCCGTTTCGTCGCCGACAAGGGTTGGCTCATGGCAGGCGAGTACTCCGACCGCGGTGAGTCCGCGCGCACGGTGAACCGGCCGATGTTCCAGGAGATGCTGGAGAAGGTTGCGGCCGACAACTCGATCTCCCATGTCGTCGTCCACAAACTCGACCGCCTCGCCCGGAATGTCGAGGATCACGTGGTTGTGCGCGCGCACCTTCGCAAGCACGGCGTCACGCTCCTATCGGTCAGCGAGAGCGTTGACGAGTCGCCTTCTGGCCAGCTCGTCGAGAACATCATGGCTTCGATCGCCGCGTTCTACTCAGCCAATCTCGGCCAGGAGACGAAGAAGGGGATGGGCCAGAAGGCGCGCTCCGGTGGCTGGCCGCATAAGGCTCCGATTGGCTACCGCAACATCCGGCAGGACGGCCTGCGCCGCTCCATGGCTCAAATCGTCCGTGACCCAGTCCAGGCGCCCCTAGTTCGGGAGGCATTTCAGGTCTTCAGCTGCGGGGAGTTGTCGATCCGCCAACTCCGCGACCTCATGGCCGACCACGGGCTCCGGACGTCGGCGGCCACCGTCCCCGCCATCTCGCAGATGCATCGCCTCCTGACTAACAAGCTCTATACGGGCGTCGTGAGCTGGCACGGCGATGAGCATCAAGGCGACCACGAGCCGATCGTCGAGCCCGAGCTCTTCGACGCGGTCCAGGCAGTGATCCGAAAGCATCAGGGCGGGGCCGTGCGCGAGCGGCGCCACCACCACTACCTCCGCGGAAAGCTCTTTTGCGCGACCTGCGCGTCCCGTTGGACCGACATGCAGGTCAAGAGGCAGAAGTACCGCTACTTCTTCTGCCTTGGCCGCCACCTCCGCAGGACCGCCTGCGAGCAGCCCTATATGCCGGCCGCCGAGCTGGAGCGGCTCGTCGAGGCCCAGTACTTCCGAGTCTTCATCCCGGACGAACGCAAGGCCGAGATCAGACTGTTCGTCACTGAGGAGGTCAACCGCCGTTTCGTCAGCCTCGGCCCGTCGAAGGCGGCCGCCCAGAAGCGCATCGCGCAGCTCGAGAACGAGGGCCGGCGTCTCCTGCGCCTCTACCTCGCCGGCGGCCTCGAGATGGATGCCTTCCAGCGCGAGCAGGAACGCATCGCGACCGAGACCCAGGCTCTGAGCGCCCGCGCCGAGCCCGCGCCGGACCTGCAGCTCGCGCCCACGGTGGTCGAGCGCGCTTTCGCGATCATCGACAACATCGCCGAGGCCTACCTACGCGCCAACGAGCGCGAGCGGGCGATGTGGAACGAGGCCATCTTCGCCCGCATCTGGATCGGGGACCGGGAGATCAAGCGGACCGAGTACCGAGACCTCTTCGCGTCCATTCTTTCGGACACCAGTTCGAATTGGGTCAGTTTGGTAGCCCCGGCGGGATTCGAACCCGCGATCTCAGCCTTGAGAGGGCTGCGTCCTAGTCCACTAGACGACGGGGCCACGGATGGTGGGCGGCATTGGGTTTGAACCAATGACCTCTCGCGTGTGAGGCGAGCGCTCTCCCACTGAGCTAGCCGCCCGCGGGAGCCATCATTCTACCCAGCGCCGTACGATCGTCATCCACATGACCACTCCCCTGGCGGAGCGCCACTGCGTGGTCTGCAAACCCGGCACCCCGGCGCTCTCCCGCGACGCGGTCGCGCGCTTCCTCGAAGACCTCCCGGCCTGGTCCATCCGCGAGGCTGACGGCCACCTCGAGCTGACGCGGAGCTTCAGGTTCAAGGGCTTTCTTCCGGGCGTCGATCTCGTCAACCGGTTCGCGTCGGTGGCCGAGGCGGAAGGGCACCACCCCGACCTTGTGCTTTCCTACGGCTCGCTCGCGGTGCGGCTGTGGACCCATACCGCCCGAGGCCTGACCGAGAACGACTTCATCCTGGCGGCGAAGCTGGCGGGAATCGCGGCGCTCTGAGCGGCTCTTCCTCCGCATCCCCGGCCCCGCGAGGCCGGATTGGAGGCGAGAATCCCCCTGGCGGACGAGATCGGGGGCCGTGTGACAAAGTCTTAACTGCAATTCCCCTGAATTGTCGGCGGCCCCGTGATAGCTTCTTCAAGCTCCATGCACTTCTTCATCTGCTGGTTTTTCCACCAAAGAGAGCGCGAGGTACTGCTGAAGGGGGTCCTGCCGGGGGGGATCGACGCCGTGGTCTTCTGCTGGCGATGTGACCGGATGCGCGGCCGCGCCGTGCGCGTCCTTCAGATGAGCCCCAACGGCCTACGGGCTTAGCGGCCCGGGCCCCTCACCTCTCTCGCTCGACCCGACCGGCCGGTAGGCCAGCTGCGGCGTCCTCCCCGTCGGGGAGAAGCTCGACGTCCTCGCCGGTGTAAGCCGAGGCCTGCATCCTGAACAGCCGCGCATAGCGCCCATCCAGCCGCTTCAGCTCTTCGTGCGTCCCCTCCTCGACCAGGCGACCGTGCTCCAGGAACACGATCCGGTCCGCGCGCCGAACCGTCGAGAAGCGGTGCGAGATGTAGACCGCGGTCCTGCCCTCGGTCAACGAGCGCAGCCTCTCGAACAGGTCGTACTCGGCCTGCGCGTCGAGCGCAGAGGTAGGCTCGTCCAGCAGGAGGATCTTCGCGTCGCGCATGAAGGCGCGTGCGAGCGCCACCTTCTGCCACTCGCCGCCGGACAGGTTGACGCCGGCGTCAAACCATTTGCCCAGCGCGGTGTCGTAGCCCTCGGGAAGATTCGAGATGAGATCGTCGGCCCCCGCCTGCTGACTGGCGTGCACGATTGCTTGGCGGTCTGAGAGGTCTGCGACGTGGCCAAGCCCGATGTTCTCGGCGGCCGTCGCCTGGTAGTCGACATAGTCCTGGAACATGGCGCCGATCTGCAGGCGCAGCTCGTCTGGGTCGAGGTCGCGAAGGTCGACGCCATCGATCAGGATGCGACCACCCGTCGGGTCGTACAACCGGCAGATGAGCTTGAAGAGGGTCGTCTTCCCCGCCCCGTTGCGTCCGACCACCGCGAGCGTCTCCCCCGCCTTGACCGTGAAGCTCAGATCGGTCAGGGCGTTCTTGTCGGCGCCGGCATAGGCATAGGTGACGTGGTCGAAGCGGATCTCGCCCCGCACGGGCTGTGACAGACTGGCCGGCTTGGCCGTAACGACCATCGAAGGCTCGACCTCCATCAGCTCGAAAAGGTTGTTGAGGTAAAGGTTGTGCTCATACATCCCCGAAAAGCCACTCAGGATGCCCTGGATGGAGCCCTGCACCGACTGCGCCGCCACCGTGTACAGGGTCAGGTCGCCCAGGGTCAGACGACCGGCGATGGCCTGCAGGGCCACGTACAGATAGGTGAGCGACGTGGTGATCGTGCTGAGGTTGCCCCAGGCAAAGCCGGTCATGTAGCGCCGCACGACCTGCGCGCGCTGGCTGCCGTAGAAAGCGTCTGCGATGAGGCGGTAGCGGTCGATGAAATAGCCGCCGAGGCCGAACAGCTTGACCTCCTTGGCGAAGGAGTCGGTGGTCACAAGCGTGACCATGTAGTTCATCCGTCTCAAGAGGCGCGAACCCCATCGCGCGATGTTGTAGCCCCGCCAGCCGTAACGCGTGTCCGCGATGAAGGCGGGGATGGGCGACACCAGCGCCAGCAGGGCCAGCAGAGGGCTGACTCCGAGCAGAAGCGCGATCATCGTCGCGAAGGTCAGGAGAGTCTGGACCAGGCCGAACGCGGTGGAGATCATGATCACGGGCCGGTTGATGGAGTCGTTCTGGGCGCGGCGCAGCAGGTCGTAGGAGGCCGGGTCTTCGTAGAACTGGAGGTCCAGCGAAGCCGCCTTCTCCATCACCATCAACTGGATCCGCACCGCCACCGAGTTCTGCAGCAGCTGCTGCGTGATGTTGCGGATCGTGCCCAGGAACGAGGTCAGCGCAAAGAGCGCCAGCTGGACGATCGCGAGGAAGACCAGCATTCCCACTGCTGTAAAGACGGGTTCCGGCAGGGGTCCGAGCGAGCTAGGGCCGCCGATGGCCGCGAGGGTGACGCGATCGACGGCGTGCGTTCGATTGAGCACGATGCCCTGCACGACGGCGTTGATCAGCAGCTTGGACGTAAATGCCGCCGCGGCCGGGATGACGCCGGCGAGCGCGGTGGCGATGAACAGGGTCAACGTGGTCGAAGGGCTGGCATCCCACACGAGCCGCAGGACGCGCGGCAGGGCCGCCGTGGTGCCGGCGACGGACTGCTTCAGGCTCTCCCAGCGCCCTCGAAGGTCCTTGGGGCCTTCTGGCGGGGCGGGCGGCTCGATGGCCGGGTCGCCGGTCAGGCCGCTGTTGGCGGTCCCTGTGTCAGGCTGCTTGCGACGGCGCCCGCCTCCCCACCAGTGCATGGCCGGCGGCCCAGCGCCCGGCGGCATCATTCCCATGTTTCAGGCAGCTTACGTAAACCAGCTTGACAGGCGCTCATTGCAGTGTAATTATGTAACGCATGGATCAAAAAGAGTTCGACTCGATCAAAGGTTGGTTTGCCGGAAGGCTCCCGGACGGCTGGTTCACGGGGGTGGAAGTCACGTTGGAAGACGACCAGATCGTGGTTCTCGGAACGCTGCCCGAGCTCAACGTGGGCTCCAGCCCCGAGGAGAAGGAGGGCGCCGCTGCCGGCCGCATCGCGCGGTTCCGAGGGGAGACGCGCGGGCACAGGATCGGCATCGCCCAGGAAGCCGAGGAGCGCTTCCACAAGTACGTCACGTGGGGCGCCAAGCTCGGCGGCGTGACCAAGCGTTTCAACGCCGGCGGCGGCGGCCGCTCCGGCGGCGAACGCGGAGTGATGATCGGGCGGGCATGGCGCCGGCGGCACGGGCGCCGCGAGCACTCGCCGGCGGCCGAGTCGCAGTCCCAGGTCTTCTGACCCGCTCTCCGGAAATCGACCTCCCCACCCGGTGCTAGGCCGGACTCCCCGCTTGCGGGGAGGTGGATACCGCGGAGTACATGCTGCCCAGGTGGCGGCTCGGGATGGTTCTCAGCAGGCGCGTCCTGACGAGCCCCGCCCGGGCCGCCATCAGCTCCCACCGCTCATAAGAGAACGGATGCGGCACCCAGGGATTGCCATGGTCGGTCCCGTACTCGACGACGATGAGGCTGCCTCCGGGACGGAGCATCGCGCGCACAGACTCGAGCACGGACTCCTTGTCGCGCACGAAATGCAATGAGTTCGCCATCACGATCCCATCGAGATCCATCAGCTCGAGCGGACGAGTGAAGTCGGCCACCTTGACGTCGACCGCGACGCCGGGAAACCTCTCCCCCATCCCGGCGACCAGACCGCGCATGGCGCGTCCTTCCCTGTCGACCGCGGTGATGTGCGCTTGCGGGCCGATCAGCTCGGCCAGGGCCAGGGTGAACGCACCCGCGCCCGCGCCAAGATCGGCCCATCGCCCACCCCGTTCGCCGACTCCATCGCGGAGCAGCGCGACGAGGTCCGATTGGTTCACCTGCTCGCGGCCACGATCTCGCGAACCGCGGGTGCGACCTCGGACGCGAACCATCGGAGCGCGTCCGGGTCTTCGATCCCGCCGATCACGTAGCTGTCCATCCCGGTCTCGACCGTCAGCGAAGTGAACTGTTCGACAGACACGTCGGCGCCGGCATTGAGCACGCGCCTGATCAACCGGGGATCGCGCCCGGCCTCGGCGGCGGCTTCGTCGATGCGGCGGTTGCCCTCCAGGAGATCGGCCGGCTGCACGTAGCCGAGTGACGGCACCCAACCGTCAGCCGCCCGCCCGACGAGGGAAAGCATTCGAGGCCTGTAGGCGCCGAGCCAGATGCCGATCGGATGCGCCGGCGCAGGGCCGGCGTGCACGCCATCGAGCTGATAGAACCTGCCGTCGAATCGCACCCCTGGATCGCCCGACCACATGAGCCGGATCACCTCGATCGCCTCGGCGAGCGCGCTGACCGACTCGCCCCGGGTCCGGATCGGGCCGCCGATGGTCCCGATCGCATCCGAGCTCCCGCCGGCGCCCAACCCGAGCTCCAGGCGCCCCCCGGTGAAAAGGTCGAGCGACGCCGCGGCTTTGGCGAGCACCGCGGGCGGCCGAAGCGGAACGTTCAACACGTCGGGAAAGACCGTGATCCTCGAGGTCCGCATCCCGATCGCGGTGAGCAGCGTCCAGGTGTCGAGAAACCTGTGCTGGTAGGGATGGTCCTGGACCCCGACCAGCTCGAACCCGAGCTCGTCGGCCAGCACCGCCAATTCGAGAGTGCGCCTTGGGTCGGCGGCCGCCGGGGTGAGGAAGACGCCGAACTGTACCGGCCGGCCGTAATCCATCGCCTCCGACTAGAAGGCGGCGGCGCACGCAGCTATTTCCTCAGGCCGCTCTCTTGGGCGCCGGCGCGGCGGACTTGATCCGTCTCGCCAGCAGCTCGGCGATGCCGATGGCGCCCACGCCGACGAGGAGGTGGATGACCTGGATCACCCAGTGCCAGCCGCCGGTGAGCAGGTTGACCTGGGTCAGCCCGAGCACCGTCGCGAAGAGGCCCCAGGCGAATCCAAGCCCCGCCAGCCCGATGGCGGCGCGGGCCCGGGCCGCCAGCAGCGCCAGCGTCCACAGACCCAGCACCAGTAGCAACCCCAGCAGGATATGGACCAGGCGGAGCGAATCGAGGTTGCCGGTCCAGAAGATCACTCCGAGGACCAGGAGCACGACCCCACAGACTCGCACCGTCATCTGCGCCACGGCCGCAAATGTCATGGACATGAAGATAGTTCAGCCACGGCTTCACGGGTTGAGGCACACTGGGCGTCGACAATGGGCACAGAGCAATACCACGAGCCGCCGGACGAGCTGAGCCAGGAAATCCGGACCTTCGCGCGAATGGCCGCATCGCTCCAAGAAGAGGCCGAGGCGATCGGCTGGTACGAGCAGCGAATCTTCCTCGAGCGTGACCCACAGGCGAAAGCGGTCATGAGCGACGCGCAGAAGGAGGAGTTCAAGCACTTCGCGATGGCGCTCGAGTTCCTGTCGCGCCGCAAGCCGAAGTGGCGCGCGGTCATGAAAGAGGTCCTTTTCAAGGACGGCGACATCGTCGAGCACGGCGAAGAGGGCGAAGAGGCTGAGAAGAAGGCCTAGTCCGGCCGGCCGGGCCGCGTCACCCTTGGGAGCGCAAGGTCGAAGGAGAAGGACTGATGAATGTAGCCATCCTCGGCACTGGAAAGATGGGCGGAGCGATGGCTAGGCGCCTCGATGGAGCCGGCCACCAGTTGACGCTGTGGAACCGTACGCGGGAGCGGGCCGAGGCGCTCGGCATAGGCGCGGTCGCGTCCACCCCTCGCGAAGCGGCCCAAGATGCCGAGGTCGTCATCTCCATGCTCACCGACGCAGATGCCGTGCGCGCCGCATACCTCGGCGAGCATGGCGTGGTCCAGGCCGCGAGGAACCAGGTGTTCGTGGAGATGAGCACGGCGGGCCCCGACCTGGCCAGGGATATCGCGCCGGCCGTTCAGAAAGCTGGCGCGCAGTACGTCGAGGCGCCCGTGATCGGAAGCATCCCCCAGGTCGAGGCGGGCAAATGCATCGTGTTCGCGGCTGGTTCGGAGGCCGCCATCGAACACGTCCGGCCTGTGCTCGAGGCGTTCGGGGAGGTCAGGCGGACCGGCGAGCTCGGCAGCGCGGCGGCTCTGAAGCTCGTGGCCAACACCATGCTGATGGCACTGACTGCTTTGGGCGCCGAGGTGCAGGCCGCAGGCACGGCAGCCGGGCTCGAGCCCGAGCTGGTGTTCTCTGTGATCACCCGCCTGGTGCCTTACCTGGCGATGCGCAAAGGGGGCCTCGTCGAGCATCGCTACGAGCCCGTCACATTCGCCCTGCGCGATGCGGTCAAGGACCTGAAGCTGGCGAGTGACCTGTACCGCCGATCAGGCGCCCCCACTCCGCTCGTCAACGAGACGACGGAGCTCTATGAACGGGCAGCCAGGTCGGCCGGCGAGCTTGATCTGTCTGCGATCGCGACGATTTACGCCGAGACTTAGATCTTTTCGAGGATTGCCTGGACGGCGGCAATCTCGTCGAAGCTGACGGTGTGCGCCATTCCCGGGTATAGGCGCACCGTCACGTCCGCGCCGAGCCGCTCCAGAACAGTGCCGCTTTCGATCACCCGCTCCTTGGGAATGTGCGGGTCGACGTCGCTGCAGCCCAAGAAGACCGGCGTGCCCTCGAAGTCGCCGGGATAGTCGCGCGGTGTCCCGTCGGGGCCGATCAGGCCTCCGCTGAGTCCGACGACGGCGCCGTATCGGCGTGCGTTGCGCGCGGCGAACTCGAGCGAAAGGCACGCCCCTTGCGAAAATCCCAACAGCACGATGCGAGACGCGGGGACGGTCGTCTCGACTTCGCTCACCAGGGCGGCCAGCATGTTGAGGGCGGCGCTCAAGTACGGCTCGTTCGACTCGATCGGCGCGGTGAACGGGTATGGATACCACGCGTTGCCCGCCGCCTGCGGCGCGAGATACGCGAAGCCGGGCTGCTGGAGCTCTGCACCGACAGTCATGATGTCCTCCGCCGAGGCGCCCCGACCGTGGACCAGGATCATGGCTGCGCGAGCGGATTCGAGTGGTTCGCCGGTTCGCAGCACCCGCTGACCGTGGGCGATGGACACTTCGTCCGTAGTATGACGACGACGTGAGCGGCGACTTCATCTACTCCAACCCTCGCGTCATCCACTGGGGCCCCGGCTCGCTGGCCCAATTGGGTCCGGACCTCGCTCGCCTGAAAGCACAGCGCTTGGCTTTGGTGACCACCCGTTCCCTGCTGGCCGAGGAGCGGTTGATCGAAGCCGTGGGTGGGGCTGCCGGCGAAGCGGAGGTCGCGGTCACCCTCACCGTGAGCCAGCACGCGCCGCTCGCCCAAGTCGACGCCGCGTTGAAGGAGGCCGCCGGCGCGGAGGTGGACGGAGTGGTCAGCTTTGGCGGCGGCAGCGCCATCGACGCAGCCAAGATGCTGGCGGTCCGACTGGTCGACCACCACGGCCACGCCGAGCATGGTCTCCCCCACGTCGCCATCCCCACCACGCTGTCGGCAGCAGAGCTGGCCGGCGGTGCCGGCTACACCAACGAGGCCGGCGACAAGGCGGGCATGCGAGACCCGCGCCTGCTCGCGGACTGCGTGATCTATGACCCCGAGCTGACCCTCAGCACGCCGATGCAGCTCTGGCTCTCGACCGGCATCCGGGCGCTGGACCACGCGGTCGAGGGATTCCTTGCCGATGGCGAGCACCCCTTCTCGGACGTGATGGCGCTGGAGGCGATCCGCCGCCTTTTCGATTCGCTTCCGCGCGCCAAGGCAGCCCCGAAAGATGTCGGGATCCGTACCGAGAACCAGCTGGCGGCCTGGTTCTCCTTCACGCTCCCAGGGCAGTCCGCCGGCGGCCTGAGCCACGTGATGGGCAAGCAGATCGGGGCGCGCCATGGCATCCCCCACGGCGTGACGTCATGCCTGATGCTCCCGCACGTGATGCGCTACCTGGCGGTCCGCCGGCCGGAGCGCATGGCCGCGCTCGAACCATCAATGGGCGCCAACCCGGCGGACGCGGTCCAGGAGCTGGTCGGATCTCTTGACCTGCCCCAGCACATCGCCGCTTACGGGATCGGCAAGCCTGAGCTGACCCGGGCTGCATCGGAGCTCGCCGGCAAGCATTCCGAAAAGGACCTGCTCGAGATCTACCTCGCCGCACTCTGATCGTCGGGAGCTTTGATCACGCCAGCGACGTGAGGAGCAGCGCCACCAGCGCGGCAACGCCTGGACCAGCAGGATCCGACGGCTCACTGTCGCGCCACCGTACACGCCCGCCACGACTACGCAAAGCAGCAGAAAGATCAGGAAGGGGCTTCCTGACCCCACACCGTAGAAGACCAGCGCCCACAGCAACCCCGCTGCGAGGAACCCGTTGTAAAGACCCTGGTTCGCGGCCAGGACCGCGCATGAGGCGGCCCCCTCCGGTGTGGTCCGGAACGTCCTTCGCCCGAATGGCGTCTGCCAAAGGAACATCTCCAGGACGAGGAAATAGAGGTGGAGGGAAGCGACCAAGGCGACCAGTCTCACGGCGAGAGGTTATCCGCGCCCCGGTCTAATGGCGGCGCGGATGTGAGCGGCGAAGCGTCGTGGCGATGCGCAACGGACGGCCCCCGATGCCCAGCACGTCGCGC
>Ga0307372_10001149_pt1 | contig 46333 bp, 53 predicted proteins | sample OX1MG_FD_202533 | JGI IMG/M metagenome (GOLD analysis project Ga0307372, IMG submission 202533) | Soil microbial communities from Risofladan, Vaasa, Finland - OX-1 | ecosystem: Environmental > Terrestrial > Soil > Coastal area > Acid sulfate soil | place: Finland: Risofladan, Vaasa | collected...
GCGTGCTGCGCGTCGCGCGCACGCTGGCCGACCTGGAATCGGTCGAGCACATACGGCGGGTCCACCTCGCCGAGGCGCTCAGCTATCGCCGCGTCGCCTTCGGCTGGGATGCGCTGGTGCGCTGAACTGGAGACTATGCCGGCGGCGCCGCGGTGGCGTGCAACGCAACGCGCAACGCCGCCGCGAGTGTCGCCGGACGGAATGGCTTCTGCACCGTAACGTGGTCCGACCAGGGGCGCCACATGCCGTCGCGGCCATACCCGGCGACGAAGACGAAAGGTATCTCCGCCGCCGTCAGTCGCTCCACGACCGGATCGGCCGGCTGGCCGGCAAGGCTGACGTCGACGACCGCGATACCCGGACGGCGGTCACGCAGCAGTGCCAGCGCGCCATCGATATCGGCGGCATGCCACACCGTCGCCGCGCCGAGATTGAACAGCATGTCCTCGACGACGAATGCCGTGACGCTTTCGTGCTCGACCAAGAGAACCTCGAGGCCGGCAAGCGGCGGCGGAAATTCGTAGGCGGCCGGATTCGTGACCATCACGGGCAGCGGCAACACATTGGGAACACGACCGACATGTACGAAGCGTGAAACGTTTTTAAGGCGATTTTTGGGCGCGAGCCGACCGGCGCACACATGGTCACAGCGCGCCTGCGATCGGCGCCGCATGCGCCGCCGGGCTTGGGCGGTCGGCAGCCCCGTGTTAGAAAATGTATCGGCCGATCCGGCCATCGAAGCCGGACGCTTTTAGGGGGAGGACTCACGATGTTCCGCAGCCTACGACTTTCGTTTGCCGCCGTAGCGGTGGCGCTCGTGACCGCGCATGCGGCGCTAGCCGCCGCGCCGATCAAGGTCGGTTTCGCCTTGGGCCTCACCGGCGCCAACGCGCCCAACGGCAAGCAGCTCCTCCAGGCGCTCGAGATCTGGCGCGACGACGTCAACGCCAAGGGCGGCCTGCTCGGCCGCCAGGTCGAGCTCGTCTATTACGACGACCAGACGCTGCCGTCGAACGATCCCGGCATCTACACGAAGCTCATCGACGTCGATCACGTCGAGCTGTTGCTCGGCCCCTACGGCACGAACCTGATGGCGGCGGCAATGCCGGTGCTGATGCAGCACAAGCTGACGACGATCAGCATGCTCGCGGTCGCGGTCAACCGCCAGTACCACTACAAGCAGTATTTCTCGATGGTGCCGCTCGGACCCGATCCGGTGCACGCCTTTTCGTCGGGATTCTTCGAGATCGCCGCGGCGCTGAAGCCGAAGGTCAAGACCATCGCCCTCGTCGGCGTCGACGCCGAGTTCGGCAAGAACTCGGTCGATGGCGCCCGCGACAACGCCAAGAAGGCGGGCCTCACCATCGTCTACGATAAGCTCTATCCGCCGCCGACAACAGATTTCGCGCCGATACTGCGCGCGGTGCAGGCGACCAATCCGGACATCGTCTTCGTCGCGTCCTATCCGCCCGACACCGTCGGCATCGTTCACGCCGCGCGCGAGATCGGGCTCAAGACCAAGATCTTCGGCGGCACGATGATTGGCCTGCTCGCCACGCCGCTCAAGGCACAGATGGGACCGCTGATGAACGGCATCCTCTTCCACGAGGATTTCGTGCCGGCGTTCAATTTTCCGGGCTCACGCGACCTGCTGAAGCGTTATCGGGCGATCGCCAAGCGGAAGGGTGGCATTGATCCACTCGGCTATGGCTTCGTGCCATTCGGTTATGCCACCGGCCAGGTCTTGGCGCAGGCGGTCGAGGGCGCCAAGAGCCTCGATCATCAGAAGCTCGCGCAATACATGCACAGCCACACCTTCTCGACCGTGGTCGGCAAGGTCGCGTTCAACGCCGACGGCGAATGGGTCAAGCCGCGCTACGTCTTCAGCCAGTGGCAGCACCTGACTGGCAACAGCCTCGAGCAGGTCAGCGATCCGAAGCACGAGGTCGTGGTGTGGCCCAAGGAGTTCGCCACCGGCAAGCTGATCTTCCCCTACACGGACGCGCTCAAATAGCGAGGCGATCATGGCGGACAGCGGAGTGCCGGCACTGCGGTTTCACGGCCTGATCCACGAGGGCGTGCCGGTCGCGCGCACGAACCTTAAGGCCTGCGTCCGGTTCTATCAGGAGGTGCTGGGCCTCAAGCTTCTGCCGCGGCCCAAGGCGCTCGACGAAATCGGTGTGCCAGGTGCATGGCTCGGCGACGAGCACGACACCATGCAAATCCACCTGATCGCCAAGGACGACGAGATGCGGCCGGAGAGCGCCGCGCCGATCGCGCCGGCGGGCCGTCATACCGCGTGGCGAATCGCCAGCGCCAAGGTCTTCCGCGAGCGCATGCGTGCGCTCGGCGTGCCGTTCGAGGAAGTCGGCTCGTTGATCGGTCAGCCGCAGCTCTTCGTCAAAGATCCGCAGGGCTACACCTGGGAATTCCAGGCCCTGGCGGAATGATTCGGCGGCGATGAGCCCGCCGCGACGCGCGCTGATCGTCGGCGGCTCGATGGCGGGGCTGATGACGGCCGCGCTGCTACGCCGTTCAGGCTGGAGTGTCACGTTGTTCGAGCGCGCCACCGGCAATCTCGCCGAGCGCGGCGCCGGACTCGGCATCACAGTCGAGCTGATGCGCGTGATGCACCGTGCCGAAGCGCGGCTCGCCCCATCGATCGGCGCGCTGCACCGCTCGTGGATCTGGGTCGACGATGCCGGCGCGATCCGCTTCGAGCACCTCCGTCGGACGATGGGCAGCACCTGGGGCCGCGTTTACCGCGCGCTGCGTCAGGCGGTGCCGAGCGAGATCTATCGTGCCGGCATGGCAGTCGAGCGGATCGAGCAGGATGCGTCCGACGTGCGCGTGCTGATGGCGGACGGCACCCGCGTCGAGGGCGATCTTCTGATCGCCGCCGACGGCATAAGCTCGACCGTGCGTCGGCAGCTGCTGCCAGAGGTCGAACCGCGGTATGCCGGCTATGTGGCGTGGCGCGGTCTCGTGCCGGTCGGCGACTTGCCGGCGGAGAGTCGCGCGCTGATCGCCGACCGCATCATCGCGTGCTTTCCGGAGGGCGAGATGCTGCTGGCGATGCCGGCGACGGCGACGGAGGGCGCCGCGGGTGATCGCGTCTATTTCATTTGGTACCGGCCGGCGAACGCATCGCGCCTCGCCGAGCTCTGCACCGACGCCGAGGGCCGCCGGCACGGTACGGCAATTCCGCCGCCTCTGATCCGGACGGAGCTTATCCGCGAGCTCAAGGCGCGCGCGGCGGAAGTCTTCGCGCCGCCGGTCGCCGCCGTGGTGGCGCACTGCGCCCAGCCGCTGTTGCAGGCAATCACCGATCTCGAAGCGCCGCGGCTGGTGTTCGGCCGCGTGGCACTCATCGGAGACGCCGCCTTCGTCGCGCGCCCGCACGTCGCCGCCGGCGTTACCAAGGCGGCGCTCGATGCGGAGTGTCTTGCCGATTCACTGGCTTTATCCGGCGACGTCGCCGCTTGTCTCGCCGCCTTCGAAGCCAGTCGCCTCGAATTCGGTCGCAGGCTGGTGGCGCACTCGCGCTATCTCGGTGCCTACCTCGAGGCCCAGACCCGACCGGATGCCCCAGCATCCGCGCGCGTGCGCGATCCGATCCGGATCATCCGCGATTACGGCGCACCGCACCTCGTTCACGACCTCACGCCCGAGGTCCTGACGACGTTGCAGCTCTAGGGCGTCGCGCGCCAGCGGCGCACGAAATCATCGAGTTCGCCGCGCTCGACGCCGGCGACAGCTTCTCGTTCAAGTTCGAGCAGCCGGGCACCTACGCCTATTTTTTCAAGATTCATCCGACAATGCGCGGCACGATGGTCGTACGTTGACGCCGGTAGGCGGCTTATATCTCTGACCTGACAGGAAATTCTCGGACTCGCTTGCGGCCGGAGGGGGAAGGGGCTACACACGGCGCCTTCCAAGCACCCGCTCCGGCATTACGACATCGTCCCGATGGCCCAGACGGCCGCGCTCAACGGACACCGCCGCCAGACGCATCAGAACCTGTATCTGGGCGCGCTCGGCGTCGTCTACGGCGATATCGGCACCTCGCCGCTCTATACCGTCAAGCTGTGCTTCGTCGAGCTCGGAAGCGCGATCACGCCGTTCAACGTCTACGGCGTGCTCTCGCTGCTCACCTGGGCGCTGATCGTCGTCGTCACCTTCAAATACGTCACGCTCATCATGCGCGCCAACAACCGCGGCGAGGGCGGCATCCTGGCGCTGACGGCGCTGGCGCTGCGCGCCGCCACGCACCGGCCGCGGCTGCGCTGGTGGATTCTCGCTGCCGGCCTGCTCGGCGCGTCGCTGTTCTATGGTGACGGCGTCATCACCCCGGCGATCTCGCTGCTCGGCTCCATCGAGGGCCTGAAGGTCGCGACGCCGCTCTTCGAGCCCTATGTGATCCCGATCACGCTGGTGCTGCTGGTCGTGCTGTTCGCGATGCAGCGCCAGGGCACCGCCCGCATCGGCGGCGCCTTCGGTCCGATTATTTTCGTCTGGTTCATCGTCATCGGGCTGCTGGGCATCATCCAGATCGTCCACCAACCGAGGATCCTGCTCGCGCTCGATCCGATCTACGGCATCGAACTGCTGCTCGAGAACCCGGTGATCGGCCTGTTCCTGCTCGGCGCGGTCGTGCTGGTATTCACCGGTTGCGAGACGCTCTATGCGGACATGGGCCATTTCGGCCGCCGCCCGATCCGCACCAATTGGCTCGTCTTCGTGTTTCCGGCATTGATGCTCAATTATCTCGGTCAGGGCGCGCTGCTGCTGGCGAACCCGGCCGCGCTAGCAAATCCGTTCTATCTGCTGGCGCCCACATGGGCGCTTTACCCGATGGTGGTGCTAGCGGCGGCGGCGACCGTGATCGCGTCGCAGGCTGTGATCTCCGGCGCTTTCTCGATGACGCAGCAAGCCGTGCAGCTCGGTTATCTGCCGCGCCTACAGGTCCGTCATACCTCGGAGGAGGAAATCGGCCAGATCTACGTGCCGCGGGTGAATCTGTTCCTGTTCGTCGCGGTGGCGGCGCTCGTCATTGGATTCAAGAGCGCCGACAATCTCGGCACCGCCTACGGCATCGCCGTGACTGGTACGATGACTCTCACCACGGCGCTGGCACTGGTCTATTCGGTCGGCGTCGCCAAGTGGAAACCGCTCTATGCGACGTTGGTGTTCGGCTTTTTTCTGCTCGTCGACCTGCTGTTCTTCGGCGCCAACATGCTGAAGTTCGTCGAGGGCGGCTGGTTCCCGGTCGCGGTCGGCGTGCTGGTGTTCATCATCATGTCGACCTGGATGGAGGGACGCGACCGCCTCGCGGCGCAGCGCGCCCGCGGCGCATTGCCATTGCCCACGTTCCTGGCGACGCTGAAGCCCGGCCATCCCGAACGCGTCGCCGGTACGGCGGTGTTCATGACCGCCAATCCCGACGTGGTGCCGGCGGCGCTGCTGCACAACCTCAAGCACAACAAGGTGCTGCACGAACGCGTCGTGCTGATGAAAGTCGAGACCTGTGACATTCCGCACGTACCCGACGACCAGCGGCTCGCGGTCCAGAACCTCGAGCACAATTTCCATACGGTGACGGTGCGCTACGGCTTCATGGACGAGCCGAACATTCCGCGCACGCTGGCGCAGCTCCGGCTGATGCGTCTGAAATTCAATCTGATGGAGACGTCGTTCTTCATCGGCCGCGAGAAAGTGGTGATCAGCGCCGCAACACCGCGGTTCTGGCGCTGGCGCAAGCGACTGTTCGTTTTCCTGCAGGCCACGATGGTGAACGCGACGGAATTTTTCCGCATCCCGTCGAACCGCGTGGTCGAGCTCGGCGGCCAGATCGAGATTTAGCGCCGCTTACGCGACGTTGCGGCCGCCTATTCCCGAGCGACGTTGCATATCTTCCGGCGCCTCGATAAGCGAGCGATAGCGCTCCTCGAAGCGCGCAATGCCATTCAGATTGCGGATCTGCGGCGGAAAGACCTCGTCGGAGCGGAACGCGATGCCGGCCAGGGCGATCGCCGGCTCGAAGCCGCCCTTGGTCAGCGGCAGCAGCAGATGGTGCGCCTCGAGCTCCCGGTTGACGCCCCAGCGGAACGCGCTCACCGAATAGACGGGCGCGCGCTCGGCGAAGCAGACGTGATGCAGTTCGCCCAGCGTGGCGAAATAGGGGCCGAGGCCCTCGTCGAGATATTTCGCCGTCGGCTCGAAACCCCAGCGCCGCACGATGTTGGTGCCGACGACACGGAAGCGAACGCGGTTGCCGCGATCGAAGAGATCGCAAAGCAGCAGATGCGGCAGCAGCCGCGCGCCCATTTCGAGCGGATCGATGTCCTTGCGCTCGGGCATGATCCGCTCGGCACCACGCTTCTCGTTCCAGTAGCGCAGCAACGGACCCAATACCGGATGAATCGAGGTATCGGCCAACATGAAGTCCTCAGGTCTTACCCAACGCGGATTAGACGCTTTTTATGGTTAATTTTCTGCTAAAGCGTCTAAAAGTTTAGCCCAATTAGCGCCGGAAAGCCCCGGTTTTCCTTGGTAAACGGGCTGAATTTTATGGTTAACACGCGCGCGCACGACGCGACGCGAGCGCGGCCGGGCCCTATTCGCGCGGCAACATGCGACCGAGGCGCCGGCCGCCGAAGATGTGCACGTGGAAGTGCGGCACTTCCTGGTTGGCGTCCACGCCGTGATTGGCGAGCAGCCGATACCCGGTTTCGGCCACGCCCAGCTGCCGCGCCACCTTGCCGACAGCTTTGAGAAACGCAATTTGCTCGGCCGGAGAAGCCTTGGCGGCGAAATCGTCGAACGACACGTATTCGCCCTTCGGGATCACCAGGACGTGGATCGGTGCCTGCGGCCGGATGTCGCTGAAGGCGAGCACGTGCTCGTCTTCATAGATTTTCTGGCACGGAATCTCGCCGCGCAAAATGCGGGCGAAGACATTATTGCTGTCGTAGGCCATGTCAGCCGCCTGTGCGTGATTGCTTTTCCGCGATGCCGGAGCGGCCTTGGCGGGCCTCGATCGCGCGCCAAATCTCGGCCGGCGCGATGCCGGCATCGGCCCACGCCACGAGCAGGTGATACAGCACGTCCGCGCTTTCGGCGACCAGCCGTATGCGATCGCCCTTGACGACCTCGATGCCGGCCTCGATCGCCTCTTCGCCGAGCTTCTTGGCAATCGCGCTTTTGCCCGCATGCAACAGTTTGGCCGTGTACGACGTCGCCGGGTCGGCGCCGCGCCGCGCCGCGATCACGGCGAAGAGCCGATCGAGAGTACTGCCGTCGATATCGCTCATCGCCCGCCTCGCGCGTCTTTGCCGATTCCTGACAGGTTTCGACGGCATTGCAAGCCGGCAGGCCGATTACGCCGCCACAAGCTTCGTGGAGCTTAAAACTCTGATCCATAAGACATATCTTACGATATGTTTTACGCTAACAGGAGTTCAAGAATGCGTGATGAATGTGTGGATTTCGGCCCCGGCGGACGGCGCTTCATGCGCCATCGCCGCGGCTATGGGCGGTTTGGCTGGTGGATGGAGGAGGGCGTCGGCTTCGGTCCGCGCGGCATGAGCGCCGGCCGCAAGCTCGGCAGTGGCGAATTGCAGCTGCTTATCTTGGCGCTGCTCGAAGAACAGCCGCGCCACGGCTATGACCTCATCAAGGAGCTGACCGAGCGCACCGGCGGGTTCTATGCGCCGAGCCCGGGCATGGTCTATCCGGCGCTCACCTATCTCGAAGAGCTGGGCCACGCCGCAGTCGAGAGCGAGGGCGCCAAGAAGCTTTATCGCATCACCGATTCCGGCAAGGCCGAGCTCGAGAAGAATCGCGAGACGGTTCGAGGAATGTTCGGCCAGTTCGAGCGCGTCGCCCGCAAGATGGACCGCATGCGCCGCTTCTTCGCCGGCGAGGCCCTCGACGAAGGAGACGATCGCTCCGAGTTCCGCGCGGCGCGGCATGCGCTGCGGGCGGCGCTGCGCGACGCGCGCGAGGCATCGCCCGAAGCGCAGCAGCGCGTGCTCGACATCGTCAAGCGGATGACCGACGAGATTCGCGGCGCCTTGACGCGGTAAATCCGGCGCGCTCAGGGCCGGACGGGAATCCCGGCGGCTTTAAGCGCGGCCTTGGCTTCGGCCACCCGAAACGTGCCGAAGTGGAAGATCGAGGCGGCGAGCAAGGCGCTCGCGTGGCCATCGCGCACGCCCTCGACCAGATGTTCGAGTGCGCCGACGCCGCCCGAGGCGATCACCGGAATCGGCACGCCGTCGGCGATGGCGCGGGTGAGTGGAATGTCGAAGCCGCGCTGCGTGCCGTCGCGGTCCATCGAGGTCAACAGGATCTCGCCGGCGCCGTAGGACGCCATGCGCTTCGCCCACTCGATCGCGTCGACGCCGGTGGCACGGCGGCCGCCATGGGTGAACACCTCCCACGTGCCGGCGCCGGTCTGCTTGGCGTCGATGGCGACGACGATGCACTGGCTGCCGAATTTCTCGGCCGCCTCGCGCACCAGCTCGGGCCGCGCCACCACGGCGGTATTGATCGCCGCCTTGTCGGCGCCGGCCAACAGCAGCTTGCGGATATCGTCGACGGCGCGCACGCCGCCGCCGACGGTCAGCGGCATGAAGCACTGCTCGGCGGTGCGCCGCACGACGTCATAGAGCGTGTCGCGGTTCTCGGCCGAGGCCGTGATGTCGAGGAAGGTCAGCTCGTCGGCGCCTTCGGCGTCGTAGACCTTGGCCTGCTCGACGGGATCGCCGGCATCGACCAGGTCGACGAAATTGACGCCTTTGACGACGCGGCCGTCCTTGACGTCGAGGCAGGGGATGACGCGGACCTTGAGCATCTATGCCGCCATCAGCGCCAGCGCCGATTTGAGATCAACGCGCCCGTCGTAGAGCGCGCGGCCGACGATCGCGCCGGCGATGCCGTCCTGTTCGTGCACACGCAGCGCCGCTAGATCGTCGAGCGACGCTATACCGCCCGAGGCGATGACCGGCGTCTTCAGCGCGCGGGCGAGCGCGGCCGTGGCCGCGACATTGACGCCCTCGAGCGCGCCGTCGCGGTCGATATCGGTATAGACGATGGCGCCCACGCCAGCATCTTCGAAGCGGCGCGCCAGATCGAGCGCCATGAGTGACGAGGTCTCGGCCCAGCCTTCGACCGCGACCTTGCCGCCGCGCGCGTCGATGCCGAGCGCCACGCGTCCCGTCCAGCGCCGGCATGCCTCGCGCACCAAGTTCGGATTTTTCACCGCGGCCGTGCCCAGCACAACGCGCGCCACGCCGCGATCGAGCCAGGACTCGACGGTCGCCTGGTCGCGGATGCCGCCGCCGAGCTGCACCTTGACGGCCGTTGCCTTCACGATGGCCTCGACTGCGGCCGCGTTCCTGGGCTTGCCGGCGAACGCGCCGTCGAGATCGACGACGTGGAGCCATTCCGCGCCCGCCGCGGCGAAGTCGCGCGCCTGCGCCGCCGGATCGTCGTTGAACACGACGGCGCTCGCCATCTCGCCGCGCACCAGGCGCACGCAGCGCCCGTCCTTGAGGTCGATCGCCGGATAGACGATCACGGCCGCCACCGCAGGAAGTTGGCGATGAGCCTGAGGCCGGTCGCCTGGCTCTTCTCCGGATGGAACTGCACGCCGAACAGGTTGTCGCGGCCGACCGCGGCAGTGATCGGTCCGCCGTAATCGACCGTCGCCAGGACGTGGCGCGGCTCCTTCGCCTTGAGCTGATAGGAGTGGACGAAATAGGCGTGATCGCCGCTCGTGATGCCCTCCAGCACCGCATGCGGGCCGGCGAGCTTGAGCTCGTTCCAGCCCATGTGCGGAATCTTGAGCCGCGGATCGGTCGGCGCGATCGCCACCACCTCGCCCGGAATCCAGCCGAGGCCGTCGACCGTTTCGAACTCGCGTCCGACCGTTGCCATCAGCTGCATGCCGACGCAGATGCCGAGGAACGGCCGGCGGCGCACGATCACCGCTTCGGTCAGGGCGTCGATCATGCCGGGGACCGCCGCTAGGCCGCGCTTGCAGTCGGCGAAGGCGCCGACGCCGGGCAGTACGACGCGATCCGCCGCCGCGAGGGCGCGCGCGTCGCCGGTGACCGTCACCGCCGTATCCAGCTCATGCTCGCGCGCCGCGCGCTCGAACGCCTTCGCGGCCGAGCGTAAATTGCCCGAGCCGTAATCGATCAGCACCGTCGACATTAGAGACTTCCGCCGAGCACGCCCTTGGTGGATGGCACTATCCCGGCACGGCGCGGATCGATCGCGACCGCCTGGCGCAGCGCGCGCGCCAGACCCTTGAAGCACGATTCGACGATGTGGTGGTTGTTCTCGCCGTAGAGATTCTCGACATGCAGGGTCACACCGGCCGACTGGGCGAAGGCCTGGAACCATTCCTTGAAAAGCTCCGAGTCCATCTGGCCGAGCTTCGGCTTCGAGAATTTCACCTTCCAGATCAGGTACGGCCGGTTCGAGGCGTCGAGCGCGACGCGCGTCAGCGTCTCGTCCATCGGCACCATCGCCTCGCCCCAGCGGCCGATGCCGGCGCGATCGCCGAGCGCCCGCGCGATCGCCTCGCCGATGACGTAGCCGCTGTCCTCGGTCGTGTGGTGCTGGTCGATATGCAGGTCGCCCTGCGCCGCGAGCTCGATGTCGATCAGGCTGTGCCGCGCGAGCTGATCGAGCATGTGGTCGAGGAAGCCGATGCCGGTGTGGATGTCGGCGCGGCCGGTGCCGTCGAGATCGACGCACGCGCGGATGCGGGTCTCGCGCGTGTTGCGCTCGACCGCCGCGACACGGCCCTTGGGCTTCGCGCGGCGCGCCTTGGCCTTCGCTTTGACCATGGTTTTCGCCATCGAAATCAACTCCTTGCCGCGGTCTTGTAGCAGGCGTGCCGCCGCCGCACCAGCGCGGCCCGCGCTTCGCCTTGATTAACTCGGCCTGCTGCCTACATTTAGGGCCGTTTCCTGCCGAAAGGACTTCATGCAAGACCAACACACGGCGTCCTGGCACGGCACAACCATTTTGTCCGTGCGCAAGGGCGGCAAGGTCGTGATCGCCGGCGACGGCCAGGTCACGATGGGCAACACCATCGTCAAGTCGAACGCCAAGAAACTGCGGCGACTGGGCGGCGACACCGTGCTCGCCGGTTTCGCCGGCTCGACCGCTGATGCCTTCGCACTCTTCGAGCGGCTCGAGGCCAAGCTCGAGCAGTACCCGCGCCAGCTGACGCGCGCCTGCGTCGAACTCGCCAAGGACTGGCGCACCGACCGCCTGTTGCGGCGGCTCGAGGCGATGATGGCGGTGGCCGACAAGGAGGTCTCGCTCGTGCTGTCGGGCACTGGCGACGTGCTCGAGCCTGAAAACGGCATCATCGGCATCGGCTCCGGCGGCCCTTACGCCCTCGCCGCGGCGCGCGCGCTGCTTGACCGGCCGGATCTCGACGCCGAGGCCATCGTCCGCAAGTCGATGGCGATCGCTGCCGAGATCTGCATCTTCACCAACAGCAACATCACGCTCGAATCGCTCGATACAAAATGAACGCATCCTTCAGTCCGCGCGAGATCGTCTCCGAGCTCGATCGCCACATTGTCGGCCAGGACGACGCCAAGCGCGCCGTCGCCATCGCGCTGCGGAACCGCTGGCGCCGCCAGCAGCTCGCGCCCGAGTTGCGCGACGAGGTGCTGCCCAAGAACATCCTGATGATCGGCCCGACCGGCATCGGCAAGACCGAGATCGCGCGGCGGCTCGCCAGGCTGGCGCAGGCGCCTTTCATCAAGGTCGAGGCCACCAAATTCACCGAGGTCGGCTATGTCGGCCGCGACGTCGAGCAGATTGTTCGCGACCTGCTCGAGATCTCGATCGCGCTGACGCGCGAGCGCCTGCGCAAGGAGGTCGCCAGCAAGGCCGAACTCGCCGCCGAGGACCGTATTCTCGACGTGCTGGTCGGCCCCGGTGCCGGTCCCGATACGCGCAGCAAATTCCGCCGCATGCTGCGGGCCGGCGAGCTCGACGACAAGGAGGTCGAGATCCAGGTCCAGGATTCGGGCGGCGGGATGCCGACCATCGACATCCCGGGCATGCCGGGCGCGCAGGTCGGCATGGTCAATCTCGGCGACATCTTCGGCAAGCTCGGCGGCAGCCGCACCAAGCCGCGGCGCATGACCGTCGCCGAGTCGCAGCCGGTGCTGCTGCGCGAGGAGAGCGACAAGCTGCTCGATCAGGAAAAGGTACTCAAGGAGGCGGTCACCGCCGCCGAGCAGAACGGCATCGTCTTCATCGACGAGCTCGACAAAATCGCTGGCCGCAGCGGCGAGCGCATCGCCGGCGACGTCAGCCGCGAAGGCGTGCAGCGCGACCTGCTGCCGCTGATCGAGGGTACGACGGTGGCGACCAAGCACGGTCCGGTAAAGACCGACCACATCCTGTTCATCGCCTCGGGCGCCTTTCACATGGCGAAGCCCTCGGACCTGCTGCCCGAGCTGCAGGGCCGGCTGCCGATCCGCGTCGAGCTCAAGCCGCTGACGCGCGACGATTTGCGCCGCATCCTGACCGAGCCGGAGGCGAGCCTGATCAAGCAGTACAAGGCGCTGCTCGCGACCGAGAACATGACGCTCGACTTCGAATCCGAGGCGATCGACGAGATCGCGGCGCTGGCCGAGCAGATCAACACCAGCGTCGAGAACATCGGCGCGCGGCGGCTGCACACCGTGCTCGAGCGGCTCCTGGAGGAGGCGAGCTTCACCGCCTCGGACCAGCCGCCCGGCACCGTGCTGACGATCGACCGCGACTACGTGCGCGACCGCGTCGGCGCGCTCGCCAAGGACGCCGATCTGTCGAAGTTCATCCTGTAACTTGCCATCAACGCGCGTCATGGCCGGGGCAAGCCGGCGCATGGCGGTACGGCGTCAAAGAGAAAAAAGAAAGGGCGTCCGGGGGAGCGGAACGCCCTTAGTGGTCCGGCCGAATATGGGGTGGCCGGTCCAGAGTGACTTATTCGGCGGGTGCGAGGTTGGCTGCCGCGTCCTTGCCGCGATCGCGCGCGATCTCGTAGCGCAGCTTTTGCCCTTCGTTAAGCGTGCCCAAGCCGGCGCGCTCGACCGCGGAGATATGGACGAAAACGTCCTTGCCGCCGTCCTGCGGACGGATAAAGCCATAACCTTTTTGAGAGTTGAACCATTTGACGGTGCCAGTAGCCAAGCTGGGTCTCCAATCGTTTGGTGCCGTGCATGCCCACGGCGGCTGCGTCAATCGGAGGGTCGGGAGCAGGATCGGTGACGATCGGAGGCGCGCGAACCGGTGATTGGGCGAGAAATCGTGTGGTCCAGCGGGGCCCGAAAACAACCGTTTTCCGCGGTTCTCCCGATTCTCCGGTCGTGTTTTAGGGGAAACCCGGAGCCGTTAGGTCAGGACGCTTTCATTATCCGCCGGCGGCGCTGCGGCGGTCCCGCCGGCGCGGTCTTGAGCAGATCGAGCAGCCGCGCGACGCGCTCGGGCGGCAGCTTGCGGATGCGCTCCGCCAGCAGGTTGGCCAGCTCGGTCGCTTCGGCCGACAGGCCGGCGGTGTCGACGGTGATGCGCGGATGCGAGAGGCGCGCCAGGCGCATGAGCTCGTCGGCATCGTCCCAGATGATGCCGAGCTGGGCACAGATCGCCACCACCATCGCGTGCGTCGGACGGCCGCGCCTGCCGTGCTCCAGCGCCGAGAGATAAGCGGCCGAGACGCCGAGCGCATCGGCCATGTCCTTGAGACGAATGCCGCGCGCGGCGCGCAGCTGGCGCAGCCGAACGCCGAAGGGCGTCATGATCGCGCCGTCCGCTCGCGCCTGCGCCGCAGCAGGACGCAGAGCGCGCCGCCGCCGCCGAGCTGCGGCGGTGCCGGCGTCACCGCCAGGATCTGCGTGCGCGTCCCCGCCTCGCCCAGCCAGCGCGGTACCGCTTCGCGCAACACGCCTTCGCCGCCGCGGCCCTTGCCGGTGATCACCAGCGCGAGGCGCACGCCGTCGGCGGCGACCTCGGCGATGAACCGAACGAGCGCACGATGCGCCGCCGCTTGCGTCAGGCCGTGCAGATCGAGCCGCGCCTCGACCGGCATTTCGCCGCGCTTGAGGCTTTTCAGCGTGCGCCGGTCGATGCTCGGCGCGGTCCGTGAGTGTTTGCTTTCGTCGTCCGCGCGCACGCGGGAATCCAGGGTGAGTGTCGCGTCGTCGCTCCTGGGTCCCCGCTTTCGCGGGGACGACACTGTTTCAATCTGATCGCCTTTCGGTGGCCGGTGTGTGGTCAACATGGCGAGCGGCTTGACGCCGCGCATCGCGTCGCGCCAGAGCCGCCGCTCCTCGTCCTTAAGGTGCTTCGCCATCGTCGATCACCACGAGGTGTAGCCGGCGCGGACCGTGGGCGCCGAGCTCGATCTTCTGCTCGATATCGGCGGTGCGCGACGGACCGGTGATGAAGTTGACCGTGCGCGGCATGGCGAGTGCGCCATCGGCGCCGCGACGCGCCTCGCGCAGCCGGTCCCAGCCGTCCTCGTAGGCGGCGACGACCTGGCTGGCGCGCACGACGACGATGTCCGTATCGGGCAGGAAGTTGTTGCGCGTCGGTCCCGCCGCGCCCGAATGCAGCATGAGCGTGCCGGTTTCGGCGATCGCGGCGAAGCAAGTCGTGACGCCGACCAGATCGGCGTCCTCGGCGACGCCGCGCCGTATCTCGAGCAGCGGCTGCTCGGCCCAGGGCAGCGCGTCGAGCGCCGGGTCGGGCGCGCGCACCAGTCGCGACGGCAGGTTGAACCGCGTCAGGTATCCGGCGATCGCCGCCGGCACGTCGCGCGCGTCCTTCACCCGCGTCACCGTGGCGCTCGCCGCTTCGGCCATCGTGACGAAGAGCTCGACCTGGCCACGCGGCGGCAGCGTGCGGGCGCGCGCCGGAATCAGGTTGCGCCGATGCGTGACGAGCCGCGTCTCGCAGGCGGCGGCGGCTTCGGGCGCGAGCGCTCCGCGCCTCAGCGAGCGCCGGATCGTGCCGAGGATCTGGTCGCGCGAATGGTTCATTTGGACGACCCGCTTGCGGCGTTGCGTTCGGCCCACAGACTCATGAAGCTGCGTCCTTCGGGCGCGGGCAGGTCGCGGGTCCGCGTCCAGCCTGCGGCAAACGGCAGCGCCCGGAAGCGACCTCGGGCGCGGCCCACATACCCGAGCATGCGTGCGCCCCACGCGGATGCGAGGCGATAGAGCGCCGGCCGCCGCGCCAGGAACGCCCAGGCGGCGAGGCCGAGGCGATAGGCCCGCGGTGGCAGGTGGCGCTGGAACTCGCGCTCGCGCCAGTGGCGCATCATCTTGGGCAGCGGAATCTTCATCGGGCAGACGTCCTCGCAGCGGCCACAGAACGTCGACGCGTTGGGCAGGTTGCCCGCCTCCTCGACGCCGAGCAGCGACGGCGTCAGCACCGCGCCCATCGGACCGGGATAGACCCAGCCATAGCTCTGGCCGCCGATCGCCTGATAGACCGGACAGTGGTTGAGGCAGGCGGCGCAGCGGATGCAGCGCAGCATGTCCTCGAACTCGCCGCCGAGGAGCGCGCTGCGGCCGTTGTCGAGCAGCACGACGTGATATTCGCCCGGTCCGTCGAGATCGTCCGGCCGGCGCGGCCCGGTCGAGACCGTGGTGTAGGCCGAGAACTCCTGCCCCGTCGCCGAGCGCGCCAGCAGGCGCAGGATGGTGGCGGCGTCCTCGAACGTCGGCACCACCTTCTCGAGCGACGCCAGGACGATATGCGCCTTGGGCAGTGTCTGCGTCAGGTCGCCGTTGCCCTCGTTGGTGACGATGATCGACGAGCCGGTCTCGGCGATGAGGAAATTGGCGCCGGTGATGCCGACATCGGCGGCGAGGAAGCGCGGCCGCAGCACCGCGCGCGCCTCGTCGCACATCTGGCGTGAGTCCGCGAGTTGCCGCGCCGGATCGAGATCGCGATGCGTGTCACGAAACGATTGCGCGATCTGCTCCTTCACCAGGTGGACGGCCGGCGCGATGATGTGGCTCGGCGGCTCGTGGCGGATCTGGATGATGTATTCGCCGAGATCGGTCTCGACCGGTGTGATGCCGTTCGCCTCGAGATGGTCGTTGACGCCCATCTCCTCGCCGATCATCGACTTGCCCTTGGTGACGGTCCGGGCGCCGAGCTTGCGGCAGATCGCCAGCACGGTCGCGTTCGCTTCGGCGGCGTCGCGGCACCAGTGCACCTGGCCGCCATTGGCGATCACGCGCTTCTCGAATTCCTCGAGATAGAAATCGAGATTCGCCAACGTATGCTTTTTGATCGCCACCGCTTCGTCGCGCAATTCCTCCCATTCCGGCAGCTGCGACACCACATGGGCGCGGCGCTCGGCGAAGCCGCTGCGCAGGTTCAGCATCGCCTGCTGCAGCTGCGCGTCGCCGAGCGCGTGGCGCGCATTGGTCTTGAAGGCGTGGCTGGTTACCTTCACGACGCATCTCCCGGCTCGCCGATGGCCGGCCCGGTGACGCCCGCAAGCACTTCGGCGACGTGGCGCACCTTGGTCTTGTCGCCTTCGCGCTCGAGCTTGCCGGCCATGTTGAGCAGACAGCCCATGTCGCCGGCGATGACCGTGTCGGCGCCGGCGGCGCGGATGTTGTCGGCCTTCTCGCCGACGATCTTGTCCGAGATGTCGCCGTACTTGATCGCAAATGTGCCGCCGAAGCCGCAGCACACTTCGGGGTCGCGCATCTCCGTCACGGTGAGGCCGGCGACGCTGGCGAGCAGCTGGCGCGGCTGCGCCTTGACGCCGAGCTCGCGCAGGCCGGAGCAGGCATCGTGATAAGTCGCGACGCCGTCGTAGCGCGCTGTCACGCGCTCGACTTTCATCACGTCGACCAGGAAGGAGACCAGCTCGTAGGTGCGGTCGGCGAGCGCGCGCGCCTTCTCTGCCATCGCCGGATCGTCGGCGAAGAGCGCCGGATAGTGCACCTTGATCATGCCGGCGCACGAGCCCGACGGCGCGACGACGTAGTCGAAGCCGGCGAAGGCGGCGATCACGGTGCGCGCGATCGCCTGCGTCGACTTGCGGTCGCCTGAGTTATAGGCCGGCTGGCCGCAGCAGCTCTGCGCCTGCGGCACCTCGACCGTGCAGCCCGCATCCTCGATCAGCTTCACCGCCGCGAAGCCGACGGACGAACGGAACAGGTCGACGAGGCAGGTGACGAACAGCGCGACGCGCGGCTTCTCGGTCATTTCATTTTGCCCAGCGTTTCTGCGCGCAGGATGGCGGCGGGGCGGTGTGAAAGCAACCCAGCAGAAAAACCCGCCCGGTGGACACCGTGGCGAGGTTCGCGCGAAGTCGGCGGCTCAGCGCCGCAACGTCAGGTCACGCGTCCTGTTTGCGCATCGCTGTGGCGGCACGGCGGCCGATCTCGTCGGGCGGCACGTCCTCGACATGCGTGGCGATGTGCCAGACATGGCCGAAGGGATCGGTGACGCTGCCGGCGCGGTCGCCGTAGAATTGGTTCTCCACCGGCCGGACCGGCTTCGCGCCGGCGGCGGTTGCCTTAGCGACGACTGCGTCGACATCCTCGACATAGAGATGCAGCATCACCGGCGAGCCGCCGAAGGTGCCCGGCGCTCGGGCACCGTGGGCCTGATACTCGTCGGCCAGCATGATCACCGAATCGCCGACTGCGAGCTCGGCGTGGGCGACCTTGCCGTCCGGCCGCGCGAGGCGCATGCGCTCGCTCGCGCCGAATGCCTGCTTGTAGAAGGCGATGGCGCCGGCCCCATCGCCAACGATCAGATAGGGTGTGAGGCTGCGATAGCCGTCGGGGATGGGTTTGACTTTAGCCATGTTCGTCTCCCGTGGATTGGCGCGCGCGACTCCAACGCCGGCAATACGCGCCAGTTGCACGGCGGCCGTGGCGAGGCGACTGGAGTCTATCTCGACGACCCTGCTACAGGTGAGGTGAACCATGCTGACGACAAAGCGCAAGCCGGCCACGGTCGGCGAGATTCGCACCGAGGAGTTCATGCGGCCGCCGGGGCTGGCCGCTTCCCGCGGCGGGTCTTGCGCTATTCGGAGGGCGCTTGCGGATCGAGCACGGTGATGCCGAGCAGCATGTCGACGGTCTTGCCGTCGCGCGCCATGGGCAGGATCAGCCGCTCGATCGTCTTGTAGTTCGCATCGATCACGTAGACCGGCGGGCCGCGGTAGAAGCTGATTTCCGCGCGTTCGGCGGCGGCTTGGAACAGCGCATAGGCCGAGGATTGCCGGAAGCGCGGATGGGCGTCGTCGTACCAGCGGCCGGTCGGGTCGGACTGCATCGCGTCGACGTGCGCCGTGCCAACCAGGCGGTATTTGAAGCGCAACGGGTCGCGCTGGACGTCGGCGAGCCAGAGCCACGGCAGCAGGCGCGGGATCCGCATCGGATTGAGATGCGCCCGTCCCGGCAGAGAGTCGGCCGCCGGCCGGAGCGCAAGCCAATGATGATAAAGCGCGGCAATTCGGGCATCGCAGCGCGGCAGGTCCGCGCCGGCGGGAACCGTACAGAACAACGTGTCGGGCAAGAGCTCTCAACTCCAACTGGTCACGTCGGCGTCCGTCGCACCGGCCGCCGGACACACGCCACGGCGCCGCCGCGGCCACACGGAAGAGCCCCTTGCAGAGGCAGGGGCCGGCTTCGTATAGGTAAGACAGACCGGTTGGTCTTGTGACAAAACGGCAACCGGCCATGCGACATACGAGGGTCTGCGCTGCGGCCCTACCCGCGACCCGCGCGCGCCGCGTGACGTTATGACAATGACACGGGCGGAGGGCGATTTGGCCAAGCCGGCGCTCAAGAAGACAGGCAGCAAGGCGCGCACGCGTATCCTTGACGCGGCCTACGAGCTGTTCACCACGCGCGGGATCGGAGCGGTCGGCGTCAATGCGATCCTGGCGCGGTCGGGCGCCGCCAAGGCGAGCCTCTACGCCAATTTCCGCTCCAAGACCGGTCTCGCCCTCGCCGTTCTCGACCGGCGCGAGGTGCTGTGGGTGCGGAACTGGATCATGGCGGAGATCGACCGCCGCGCGACCGATCCGCGCGAAAAGCTGCTCGCGATCTTCGATGCTTACGACACCTGGTTCCGCAAGAAAGGCTTCGAGGGCTGCACCTTTTTGAACGCGCTGTTGGAAGCCAAGACGGGCGGGCCGATCCACCGCGCGGCGGCGGGCCACATTGCCACGGTCCGGGAATTCTTGGCCGGCCTGGCCGAGGAAGCGGCATTGGCCGACACGGAGAAATTCGCGCGGGCCTGGCTGATGCTGATGCAGGGCGCGATCGTTTCGGCCCATGAGGGCAACCAGGATGCCGCGCGCGATGCCAAGCGCGGCGCCCGGCTGGTGCTCGAAGGGTGGCCCGCGGCGTTCGCCGTAACGCGCGAAGCCCATCGCGCTTAAACACCTTTAACCGCAGATGGCTGTGGACAACCGCCGGGCGCTGGCGAGCCGTTAACGCTTGCGGTCCACGCTCATGCGATCATCGCAAATCGGCTGAGGGAGCCGCGCGGTGAACTTCCATTTCCATGCCGATCCCATTCTCGGCCCTACCTATCGCTATTGGCAGGCGAAGTGCGGCGCACGCGCGATGCCGCGCCGGCGCGACCTCGATCCGACCGAGTGTCCCCGGCTGCTGCCCTACCTCCAGCTCACCGATCTCGTCGGCGGCCGCATCTGCTGTCGCCTGGTCGGCACGGCGATCGTCGACGCCTATGGCAGCGAGCTGCGCGGCAAGTACTTCGACGAGATCTACTCAGGCGCGCGGCTGCGCCTCATCGAGACGAATTACCGGATGGCATGCGAGCGGCTTCGTCCTGTGCTGGTGCGCAACCGCTATTTTGCGCGGCGGTCGACGCCGCTCGTCTGCACCCGCCTCGTCATGCCGCTGTCGGAAGACGGCGCGACGGTCGCGCAATTCCTGACGGCGGTGAATTTCGAGCATCCGGGCGACGCCGCCCAATGGTTCGGCGACTGGCTGGCGAAGGGAGCGAGCGACATCGTCGACTATGCCAACTGCTACGCCGTGCCGGTGGAGCCGGAGACGAGCCCGGCCGGTGCCGCGTGAGCCCGGCGATGGCAAAATAATTGCATGGCGATTAAACGCCATGTTGACACGAAACACCAAATCGAACCGGCAACCGATCGACGAATCCGCCGATCCGTTGGGCTGGGTTGCGCTCATCGTTGCCGCCCTTCTTGCGCTGGTGATGGTGATCCAGACCACGCCATCAGTCCGGGGAAGCGACGACCCGCAGACCGCGGCCGCGTCCGACTAGCTTCGCCCGACAAAAAACCCGCCGGGCGAATGCCGCGGCGGGTTTTGCGCGAGGCCGTCGCTCAGCGCGGCGGCGGGGGGGGTGGCGGCGGCGGATAGTTGGGCGGCGGCGGCGCATAGCCCGGCGGCTGCGCCGCCGGCGACGGCGCCTGGGCGTAGCCCGGCACCTGGTTGCCGCGCGAATACATGCACTGCTCGTAGGCGATGTCGTAGCGCTGCTGGATCGTCATGTTGGCTTCGTTCGAGTGGCTCGTGCCATAGAGCGTGCCGGCGCCGGCGCCGCCAGCGGCGCCGATCGCCGCACCGCGGCCGCCGCCGATCGCCGCGCCCAGGCCCGCGCCGAGAATCGTGCCGATCGCGGCCGAGCCGAGCGCCGAATTGTTGGCCGATTGCGCCGCGCCGGCAACCTGCTGATCGGCGAAGTTCTTGCATATCGCCTGGTCGTCCTGAAACGCAGAGAATGGCTTGTTCGGCGCCGGCATGACCGCGACCGACGGCCCGATCGGATGCGAGGCGCAGGCCGAAAGCGCGGTCAGCGCGATGAGGCTGACGGCGGTCTTCTTCATGGTTCGCACGAATGGTCTCCTCTGGAGCTTAAGCGTTCTTGTCGTTGCTTAGGGACGTGCCGGCACCTGGCGCCAACCGCTCGCGCAGTTGGACACGTAGGGATAATAACCCTTCGGATTGTCGCAGTAGTACCAAGTCTGCGCCTGGGGGGCGAGCGGCGTCGGCGGGGGCGGCGGCGCATAGACCACCGGCGGCGGCTCGTAATAATAGGGCGGCGGCGCATAGACCACCGGCGGCGGCGCATAGTAATAGGGACCGCAACAGCCCCAGTACGGGTAGCCGACGCCGACATGAACGAAGACGCGCGCCGACGCGGGCGCCGGCGCCAGGGCCAGCCCGCTGCCGAGCGCCAGGGCGCCCAGTGCCAGGGCGGATTTGAGCCAGATTCGCTTCAACATGCCAAAGTCTCCTCACGCGCCTCGGTCGCGGCGAGTTCCCGTATACAACGGATTACTTCGCCACATTAGTTCGGCTTTTCAATGAGTAGTTTATGCCGCGACGGAGCCGCTCATCCCTTGCTAGCGGCCAATTTGGGCAAAAGTAGGAAGGTCCGGCCGACCGCGCGCAACGGCCCGGCCCGGGCCTCGGCCGTTTCTCCCGCGCCCCAGAACAGGTCGCCGCGCAGCGGCCCGCTGATCGCGCCGCCGGTATCCTGCGCCACCACCAGCCGGCGGATCGCGCTGTCGCCTTGCGCCACGTCGAGCCAGAGCGGCACGCCCAGCGGCACGAAACGCGGATCGACGGCAAGGCTGCGCCCCGGCGTGAGCTCGACTCCCTCCGCGCCAATGGGCGCGCCGCCCGGCAGCACGCGGAAAAAGACATAGGACGGATTGTCGTCCATCAGGGTTTTGGCGTCGTCCGGATGGGCGCGCAGCCACGCCTTGATCGATTGCAGCGACACCTGGTCAAGCGTCATCGCGCCGCGCTCGACCAGCAATTTGCCGAGCGCGACGTAAGCGCGGCCGTTCTCGCCCGCATAGCCGATCTCGACCGTGCGGCCGTCGGCCAGGCGCACGCGGCCCGAGCCCTGGACCTGGAGAAAGAACAGGTCGATCGGATCGGCGGCGTAGAGCAGCGCGAGATGGAACCGGTTGAGCGCGCCGGCCTCGATCTGCGCGCGCGTCCAGTACGGCACGAGCGCGCTGCCGACGACGCGGCCGGATATCCGCTCGCCGCGCCACGCCGGACGGAAGGCGCCGAGATCGGCGCTCACCAGATCGAGCGGCCGCGCCAGGATCGGCACGGCGAAGCGCGCGCTCTGGCGGCGCGCGCCGGCGAGCTCGGGCTCGTAATAGCCGGTGACCAGTGCGTCGGTCTTGCCGTTGTCGGCGGCGGCGAAGGGCGCGAACTCGGTCTCGAAGAAATTGCGCGCCGTGTCGGCGGTGGGATTGGTCAGTGCCGCCGCGTCGGTGCAGGGCCGGCGCCAGTCGCCGGCCAAGCCGGCGACGCCGAGCCGGGCGTCGTCCGGCAGCTTGGCGAGCGCGCCGCACGACTTGAGCAGCGCCGGCAGCGCCGCGGCTTCGTCGCCGTCGCGCCAGCCGGGCAGATCGGCGAACGACACGCGCGTCAGCTCGAGATGCGGCGGCAGCGGCGGCCTGGGCGCGCAGCCGGCGAGCAGGCCTATGACGACGAGCGCGGCGCCGTGTGCGATGCGGCCGCCGCATAATACTTTCGTCGCCCCCGCGAAAGCGGGGGCCCAGGAGCGGCCGCTCGGTTTGCTGCGTTGGATTCCCGCTTGCGCGGGAGTGACGATGAATTGCGGTCGCGGCTTAGTCGCGTCCGTCATGCACGGGCTAGTGCGTCAGTTTGAAATTCGGCGTGACAGTTTGCTTTTATCGTGCGTGACAACGAGCTCTTTGATTTCTGTTTCTGTGAATGGAATTTTCGGGCTTCCGTCGACGCTTGTGATGTGACCGCCATCGACCAACACCCGATCAAATTTGCGTCCATCGTTCAGTATTACTGAGCAAATAGTGTACCCCATGCCCGTTTCCGGCTGTGATCGAAAAAACGGCGCCCATTTCTCGGATAACTTCATCACGCTCGCGTGGCGCGGCGCTCAGACCGCATCCGGCGTTTTGGTCGCGATCAGCGTCCAGTTGGGATTGCGCGCGTCGACGCGGCGCGAGAACGTCCAATGGTCGACGTGCTCGTCGACGCTATTGTTCTCGCCGTGCTGATCCGAGACGAACTTGACGGTGACCAGCGCGGTCATGCCCTCGACGGCGCTTTCGACGATCGCGGCGCTCTTGATGGCGACCAGTGGACTCGGCAGCTTGGCGCCGCCGCGCGCCTTGAGCGCGCCGACGAAGCTGTCGAGCACGTCGGGCGCGAGCAGCGGCCGCAACGCGGCGACGTCGCCGGCCGCGAAGGCCTTGACCACGATCTCGAACGCGGCGCGCGCGCCTTTGAGGAATTGGGATTCGTCGAACGACGGATCGGCCACCTTGATCGCGCCGGCGCCCGGCGTCTTGCCGCTGGCCGGCGCCGCCGGCGTGTCGGCAACCGGCGTCGCCTGACCTTCGATCACCGGACCCTTGGCGGCGCCCGGCGCGGTGAACGGCGACGGCCGCGGCGGCGGTGCGGGACGCGGCGCGAACGGATCGACGCGCTTCTCCGTGCCGGTGCGGCGGCCGAGCACGCTGCGCAACCGGAAGAACAGGAATCCCGCGATCGCCGCGAAGATGATGATGTCGAAGAGCTGGAGATTGCCACCGCCCATCGCTGCTAGATAGGCCTGCGACCGCAAAAGGGCAAGGTTGGCGGTTGTGCGGTCCGGCGATCCATGGTAGCGAGCCGCGATAACGTGGATAACGGCACGTTAAGGCGGGGCGGACGATGGCCGACAAGGACAATGGCGCGAGCGAAGCCGCGGCGGATGCGGGCCAGCCAAATCGCGCGCTGACCATCAACGCGCAATACATCAAGGACCTGTCGTTCGAGAATCCGCGCGCGCCGCTGAGCCTGTTGCAGCCGCAGCCGCCCGATCTCCAGGTCAATGTCGACGTGCGCGCCGGCGCGCTCGGCGGCGACCGCTACGAAGTCGTGCTCGTCATTCATGCGCGCGCGACGGCGCAGAACGAGGCGCTGTTCGTCGTCGAGTTGGCCTACGCCGCGGCGGTGACGTTGACCAACGTGCCGCAAGAGAACATGCCGGAGGCGCTGCTGGTCGAGACGCCGCGCATGTTGTTCCCGTTCGCCCGCGCCATCGTCGCCGACGCGACGCGCGACGGCGGCTTTCCGCCGGTGTTCCTACAGCCGATCAATTTCGCCGAGCTGCTGCGGCGCCAGAGCGAGTCCCAACCGCCCGCGCCCGTCGCCAACGCGTAGGAATTATCCGCTCCGGCGGAGGCGTTAAATCCCTCGCCGGTCGCCTACGCCCGCCAGATCGGCGCTTTGAGCTTGGCGAGTAGCGCGGCGTGGCTGGCGAGCTCGTCGGCGTTCGGCGCGAAGAGTCGCGGTACGCGCGCCGGCCGGTCGACCGCGGCGCGGCTCGCGCCGCCCGCCGCCAGCGCGCCGAGATCGAGCGCCGATTGCCGGCCGCCGACCAATTCGAGATAAACCTTGGCGAGCAGCTCGCAGTCGAGCTTGGCGCCGTGCTTCTCGCGCGCCGACAGATCGATCGCGAAGCGGCGGCAGAGCGCGTCGAGGCTGGCCGGCGCGCCGGGAAAGCGCTTGCGCGCCATCTCGAGCGTGTCGACCACGGCGCAGGCGAGCGGCGCCAGGCCGGCGCGCTGCAATTCGGCGTTGACGAAGGCGAGATCGAAGCCGGCGTTGTGCGCCACCAGCCGCGCGTCGGCGACGAAGGCGACGAAATCGGCCGCGACCGCGGCGAACGGCGCGTGCCGGCGCAGGAAGTCGTCGCCGAGGCCGTGCACCGCCTCGGCCGCCGCGCTCATCGCGCGCTCGGGGTTGACGTAGCGGTGGAAGACCTTGCCGGTCGGCAGGTGGTTGTGCAGCTCGATGCAGGCGATTTCGACGATGCGGTCGCCGGTGGCCGGATCGAGGCCGGTGGTCTCGGTGTCGAGGACGATCTCGCGCATCGCGCTCAGTCTGCCGCGTCGGATTCGTCGGAGCAAGCTACATCGAGCGTCGCAACGATGCGGGCAAGCGCGCGGCGCGTCGCCGCGCGCCCCAAGCCCGACGGCACGGCGAAGTCGGCGCGCGCGCGCTTGGCGCGATCGGGCATCTGCTGCGCCAGGATCGCGCGGAAGCGTTTTTGGTCCATGCCGCGCCGCCGCAGGACACGGTCGCGCTGCAGCGCCGCCGGCGCCCACACCACCGCGACCACGTCGCAGCGCGTCTCGCCGCCAGTCTCATAGAGAAGTGGAATGTCGAGCACGACGAGCCGGGCGCGGCGTGCGCGCATCCGGCGCAGGAATTGTCGTTCCTCCTGCCGCACCAGCGGATGGAGGATCGCCTCGAGCCGCTTGAGCGCCTTGAGTTTGCCGAAGACCAGCGTGCCGAGCTTGGGCCGCGAGATGCCCTTGCCGGATTTCGCCGTCGGAAAGGCGCGCGCGACCGCCTTCACCGCGGCGCCGCCCGGCGCCAGCAGGGCGTGCACCGCCCGGTCGGCGTCGTAGACCGGCACGCCGAGCTGGCACAGCAGCGCTGCCGCCGTGCTCTTGCCCATGCCGATGCTGCCGGTGAGGCCGAGGATTTTCATCGCCTCACCGCATCGCCGCGAGCACGGCGGTACGCAGCGCCGCCGTCACTTCGGGCATGACGCCGAACCACAGCTTGAAGCCGGGCCGGCCCTGGTGCAGCAGCATGCCGAGACCGTCGACCGCGCGATTGCCGCGCGCCTTCGCCGTCGCAAGCAGTGGCGTTTCCAGGGGCGCATAGACGATGTCGTTGACCATCGCGGCCTTCGGCAACCGTGCGAGATCGATGTCGAGCGGCGGATTGCCCGCCATGCCGAGGCTGGTGGCGTTGACCAGCAGCGCCGCCCCGTCGAGGGCGGCCGCGCGCTCGTCCCACGGACGAATCTGCGCCGCCTGCGGCGCCAGCTCCTCGCCCAGCGATTGCGCCCGCGCTGGCGAGCGGTTGACGATGCGGATCTCCGGCGCGCCCGCCTGAACGAGCGCATCGACGATGGCGCGCGCTGCGCCGCCAGCGCCGAGCACCACCGCCGGTCCCGTCTTGGCGTCGAAACCGGGCACGGCGGCGCGCAGGTTTGCGAGAAACGCGAAGCCGTCGCTGTTGGTGCCGGCGAGCGCGCCACCGGCCTCGACGACGACGGTGTTGACCGCGCCGATGCGCCGGGCGGTGTCGTCGAGCCGGTCCATCAACGGGACGGCCGCCTCTTTGTGCGGAATCGTCAGGTTGCAGCCGCGCCAGTCCTCAGCAGCGAGCGCCTTCAGCGCCGTCTGCAGCCGTTCGGGCGGCACGGTGAATTTCACGTAGTCGCCGTCGATGCCGTACTGCTTGAGCCAATAGCCGTGCAGCGCCGGCGACAGCGAGTGCGCCACCGGCCAACCCATGACGCCGGCCTTCATCATGCGGCAAGCACGCCGCTGTCGCGCAGGAAGGCGAGCAGCGGCAGCAGTGGCAGGCCTAGGATGGCGAAGTGATCGCCCTCGACCGCCTCCATAAGCTGAATGCCGCGTCCTTCGAGCTGATAGCCGCCGACCGACCCGAGCGCCGTATCGCCCGCGCTCGCGAGATAGCTGTCGAGATAGGCGTCGCTGAACCGCCGCATGGTCAGCGCCGGCCGCTCGAGCGCGCGCCAGATCGCGGTGCCGTCCTTGACCAGCGCCGCCGCCGTCGGCAGGACGTGGCGCTTGCCGCGCAGCGCCAGGAGTTGCGTCCGTGCCGCCGCGCGATCGGCTGGCTTGTCGAACCATTGACCGTCGCACACCAGGAGCTGGTCGGCGCCGAGCACGAGCGCGCCAGGCATGCGCGCGGCGACGCGCTTCGCCTTGGCTTCCGCGAGCGCGACCGCGCAATCGCCGGCGTCGCGGCCTTCGGCCTTGAATGCCGCCTTGACCGCTTGCTCGTCGAGCTGCGCCGGCGCGATGGTCGGCTTGAGGCCGGCGGCTTCGAGCAGGCGCGCGCGTGTCGCGCTCGCCGAAGCCAGCACCAGCTCCGGTGGATTCATGCGTCCTCGCCGCGCCGCCGCGCCAGCAATTTGAGCACCGCCGCCGCCGTCTCCTCGATCGAGCGTCGCGTCACATCGATCACCGGCCATTGATGTTCGGTGAAGAGCCGCCGCGCCGTGGCGACCTCGTGGCTCACCGCCTCGATGTCGGTGTAGTCGGTGCGGTCCTCCTGCTTGAGCTGGGTCAGCCGGTTGCGCCGCACCTGGATCAGGCGCTCGGGATCGTTGGTCAATCCCACGACCAGCGGTCGCGTCATGCTGAAGAGCTCGGGCGGCGCCTCCGCGCCGGGCACGAGCGGCACGTTGGCCGCCTTGACGCCGCGATTGGCAAGGTAGATGCAGGTTGGCGTCTTCGACGTGCGCGACACGCCGACCAGGATGACGTCGGCATCGTTCCAGCCCCAGGCTGATTGGCCGTCGTCGTGCGCAAGCGCGAAGGTCATGGCGTCGATGCGCTGGAAGTATTCGGTGTCGAGCAGGTGCTGCTGGCCGGGCAGGCCGCGCGCCTGGCTGCCGAGATAAGCGCCGAGCGCGGCGATCACCGGATCGAGCACCGGGATCGCCGGTACCTGGAGCTTGCGGCAGCCGTCGACCAGCGGCGCGCGCAGGCTTTCGTCGACCAGCGTGTAGAGCACGACGCCGGGATTGGCGCCGACGCCACTGATCACGCGCTCGATCTGCGCCTTGGTGCGCACCATCGACCAGATGTGCTCGATTGCCTCGCTGTTCTCGAATTGCACCAGGCAGGCGCGCGCGACGGAATGGACGGTGTCGCCGGTCGAGTCCGAGACGAGATGGAGATGGAAGCGCGTCATGCGCGCAAATCCTGGGGGCGGTTGTGTGCAAAGGTTAACGCGGGACCGCTCGCCGTCGAATCACGCCCGCTCGCCGCAATTCGCTCCACAGCCGCATCGCCTGCGGATAATTCGGCCGAACGCTTCGCGACCCGGGCACGGTGTCGCGCCGCGGCTTCTCTATCCTTCATTTCCCCGGCTTTCACCGCGCGGTTATCGACCGGATAGACGCCGTGTGGCGCTCGCCATTCCATTGTTTCGCACTGGTTACACACCGTTCGAGCTCCGCGTCGGCGACCGGCGGTGTGCCGGTGGGGATGGTTGGCGAACGACCTTAATCCCCCACTCTCCACCCACCAACTACCTTCACTACCTTTAGATTCTAAGACAGACAATGTAAGAGCAGGGGATGAACGAGCCCAAGCCCTTGCTCGGCGCGTTGCACGGCAAGGCGATCGATCCGCCACCGGTGTGGTTGATGCGTCAGGCGGGGCGGTATCTGCCGGAGTATCGCGCGCTGCGGCAGAGAGCTGGCACTTTTCTCGATCTTTGTCTGACGCCGGAATTTGCCGCCGAGGCGACGTTGCAGCCGATCCGCCGTTTCGGTTTCGACGGTGCGATCCTGTTTTCCGATATCCTGGTAATCGCAGCGGCGCTCGGCCGTCCGGTCGAGTTTCGCGACGGCGACGGCCCAACCCTTACGCCATTGCTGCAAGCGGGCGATCTGGCGACGAAGTCTGACGCCAAGGTGTTGGCGCCGGTCTATGCCGCGCTGCAACGGATCGTGACGGCGCTGCCGGCGCGCACGACGTTGTTGGGCTTCGCTGGTGGACCGTGGACAGTTGCGGCTTACGTCATCGACGGCGGCGGCCGAACGCAGTTCGCCAAGGCGCGGCAATGGGCGGCGGCAAGGCCTGACGAGCTCGATGCGGTGATCGCGCGGCTCGCCGACGCGACCGCGGAGCACCTGGCGGCGCAGATCGATGCTGGCGCCGAGGCCGTACAGCTCTTCGACAGCTGGGCCGGGTTGCTCGCGCCGGAGCAATTCCGCCGCTTCGTCGTCGGGCCGACGCGGCGGATCGTGATGGCGCTCAAGGCGCGCTACCCACAGGCGCCGATTATCGGCTTTCCGCGCAACGCCGGCGCGCTCTACGAGGAATACTTCGTCGAAACCGGCGTCGATGCCCTCTGCCTCGACCAGTCCGTGTCGCTGGACCAGGCTCGCACGCTCCAAAAGCGCGGCCCCGTCCAGGGCAATCTCGATCCGGCGGCGCTGGTCGCCGGCGGCGCCGCACTCGACCGCGCCGTGGGCGACATCCTGGCGGCGCTGCGCGACCGGCCTTTCGTCTTCAACCTCGGCCATGGCATCCTGCCGGAGACGCCGCTCGCGCATGTCGAGCGGCTGATGCGGCTGGTGCGCGGGGGGCCATGACGCGAACGGCGGTGGTGCTGTTCAACCTAGGCGGACCGGATTCCTCGGCCGCGGTCCGACCGTTCCTCTTCAATCTGTTCTACGATCGCGCGATCATCGCGCTGCCTAACCCGTTGCGCTGGCTGGTGGCACGAACAATCGCCAAGCGCCGCGCACCGGTGACGCGGCAGATCTACGCCCAGATCGGCAACGCCTCGCCGCTGCGTGCCAACACCCGCGCGCAGGCCGAGGCGCTGCGCGTCGCGCTCGGCAGCGGCTATCGCGTGTTCATCGCCATGCGCTACTGGCATCCGCGCGCCACCGCCGCCGCCGCCGCGGTCAAAGCGTGGCAGCCCGACGAGGTCGTGCTGCTGCCGCTCCATCCGCAATTCTCCGGCACCACGACGGCGTCGTCGATCGCCGATTGGCGCGACGCCGCGACCAGGATCGGCCTCCGGGCGAAGGAGCGCGTGGTGTGCTGCTATCCGACCGAGCAAGGCTTCGTCGCCGCCATCGCGCGCGGCATTGCGGCCGAGCTCACGCGCGCGCCGGCGGACGCGAAGCTACGGGTGCTGCTATCGGCGCACGGCCTGCCGCAGCGCATCGTCGATCGCGGCGACCCCTATCAATGGCAGGTCGAGGCGACCGCCGCGGCGGTGCGTGCGGCGGTGGGACGACCGGCGCTCGACATGCGCGTCTGCTATCAGAGTCGCGTCGGCCCGCTCAAATGGCTGATGCCGTCCACCGAGCACGAGATCCGCGTGGCCGGCCGCGAGGGCGTCGGCGTCATCGTCGCGCCGGTCGCCTTCGTCTCCGAGCACTCCGAGACGCTGGTCGAGCTCGACCGCGACTACCGCAAGCTGGCGCGCATCGCCGGCGTGCCGTTCTATCACCGCGCGCCGACCGTCGGCGCCGCCGCGGAATTCATCGGCGGCCTCGCCCGGCTGGTCCGTGCCGCGCCGATAGCCGGCGCGGGACGGCGCAACTGCCCGGAGGGCTTTCCGCAATGCGCGGCGATGGCGACGCCATGAGCCTGCTCGCGCCGTATTATCCATGGCTCAAGGCGCTGCACATCCTGAGCGTCATCGCCTGGATGGCGGGCATGCTCTATTTGCCGCGGCTTTTCGTTTATCACGCCGGCAGTGAGCCCGGCTCAGCGACCTCCGAGACTTTCAAGACGATGGAGCGGCGGCTCTATCGCGGGATCATGACGCCGGCGATGATCGCGACCTGGATCTTCGGCATCGGCCTGACGCTCACCGGCGTCGTCGTCTGGACGACCTTCTGGCTCTACGCCAAGCTGGTGCTGGTCGCCGGCATGACCTGGATGTACATGATCTTCGGCCGCTGGCGCGGCGCCTTCGCCGCCGACGCGCGGCCGCACGGCGTCGGCTTCTATCGCGCAATCAACGAGGTGCCGACGCTGCTGCTGATCGGCATTGTCATCCTGGCGGCGGTGAAGCCGTTCTAGTACCGCGCGGACGCGCTTGGTCACGCAAAGCGGGTTTGACTCGGACGCTGGTTTTGGCTAAGGGTTCTAGCAGAAGACCGGCCCGTCTCCGGCTCTCGTCTCTTCATCTGCATCGCTGATCCGCGCACGGCCCTGGCAGGACCGCCCGCTCTTCCGCCAAACCAATCCATCCGGCCCGCCGGCCGCACCCCTCTCCCCAGACGTTTTTCCCGCGAAAGCCGCAACCCCGATGAACCTCCAGGAACTCAAGCGCAAAACCCCCGCCGATCTGCTCACCTTCGCCGAGGAGCTGCAGATCGAAAGCGCCTCCAGCCTGCGCAAGCAAGAGCTGATGTTCGCCATCCTCAAGACGATGGCCGACAAGGACCAGGCGATCTTCGGCGACGGTGTGCTCGAGGTGCTGCAGGACGGCTTCGGTTTCTTGCGCAGCCCGGAGGCCAACTACCTGCCCGGGCCGGACGACATCTATGTCAGCCCGTCGCAGGTCCGCCGCTTCGGCCTGCGCACCGGCGATACGATCGAGGGCCAGATCCGCGCGCCCAAGGACGGCGAGCGCTATTTCGCCCTGCTCAAGGTCAACACCATCAACTTCGACGACCCCGAGAAGCTGCGCCACCGCGTCAACTTCGACAACCTGACGCCGCTCTATCCCGACGAGAAGCTCAAGCTCGAGCTCGACGATCCGACCAAGAAGGACCTGACGACGCGCATCATCGACCTGATCGCGCCCCTGGGCAAAGGCCAGCGCGCGATCATCGTCTCGCCGCCGCGCGCCGGCAAGACGGTGATGATGCAGAACGTCGCTCACGCCATCGTCGCCAACAACAAGGAGGTCTACCTCATCGTCCTCCTGATCGACGAGCGGCCGGAGGAAGTCACCGACATGGCGCGCTCGGTCAAGGGCGAGGTCGTGTCGTCGACCTTCGACGAGCCGGCGATTAGGCACGTGCAAGTCGCCGAGATGGTGATCGAAAAAGCCAAGCGCCTGGTCGAGCACAAGCGCGACGTCGTGATTCTCCTTGATTCGATTACGCGTCTCGCGCGTGCCTACAACACCGTTGTGCCCAGCTCGGGCAAGGTGCTGACCGGCGGCGTCGACGCCAACGCGCTGCAGCGGCCGAAGCGCTTTTTCGGCGCCGCGCGCAACATCGAGGAAGGCGGCTCGCTCACCATCATCGCCACGGCGCTGATCGACACCGGCTCGCGCATGGACGAGGTGATCTTCGAGGAGTTCAAGGGCACCGGTAACTCGGAAATCGTGCTCGACCGCAAGGTCGCCGACAAGCGGACCTTCCCGGCGGTCGACATCACCAAGTCGGGCACCCGCAAGGAAGAGCTGCTGGTCGACAAGGCCGTCCTCGCCAAGATGTGGGTCTTGCGCCGCGTGCTGATGCCGATGGGTCCGATGGACGGGCTCGAGTTCCTGATCGAGAAGCTCAAGCAGTCGAAGAACAATGCCGACTTCTTCGAGGCGATGAACACCTGATCCGGGCGGGCGGAGGCACGCAGTGGGGCGCGAACGCGGTGCGTTGCTGGTCCTGCCGCTTGCGTTCCTCGCCGCCGAGCTGGTGCTGCGCAGCCACGGCCTGCCGTATTGGCTGTGGTTCAATCTCGACCCGAGCTATCTCTATCTCATCGGCGGGCTGAACCTCCTCCAGCACGCGCCGCTCGCGCAGTTCCAGCATCCGGGCGTGCCGACGCAGCTGCTGGTGGCCGCCGCCGCCTGGTTCACGCCCGCCGCCGATCGGCTCACGCAGGCTGAGACCATCCTGGTGCGCGCCAGCGACGCCATGCTGGTGTTGGGCGCGCTGGCGCTGTGGCTGATGGGCTGGCGCATCTGGCGGCGCACCGACGCACTGCTGCCGGCGCTCTTCGCCCAGCTCGCGCCGTTCGTCACCATGCTCACCCTGAAGCACGGCATCGAGGTCGAGCCCGAGCCGCTGCTGTTGGTCGCGGTGGCACTCCTCGTCGCGATGATGGTCGAGGACGGCGTCCTGCCGCGGGCGTCGAGCCTCTTCGGCGTCGCCTTCGCTGTCGCGCTGGGCGCGGCGTGCAAAATCACCTTCGCGCCGCTCGGTCTGGCGCCGCTGATCGCCATGCGCGGCGGCGGCCGGCGTGTTGCCTATATCGTGCTGACCGCGCTGCTGTTCGCGCTCTGGATGATTCCGGAGATTCCGAACCTCGCGCCGATGACCGCATGGTTCGAGGCGCTCGCCAAGGGCAGCGGCGCCTACGGCGGCGGGCCGCAGACCGTCGTCGCCTGGGCGACCTATCCGCACCAATTCGCCAAGCTGTTCTTCGCCCGCCCGCTCTTCCTGGCGGCCTTCGGCTTCGGCATCGTCGCGCTCATCGCCGGCCGGCGCGGCGCGGCTGGCCAGCGCCTGCTCCTGGCGCTGTTGACGGCACAGCTCGTCCAGATCGCGCTCGTCGCCAAGCACGCCAGCGGTCACTACATCCTGCCGGCGCTCGAGCTGGCCGGTCCGGTGCTCGGCCTGGGGTGGTTCCTGATCGTCGAGAACGGCTGGCTCTCGCCGCGGCTCGCCCGCGCGGTCGGCGGGTTCGCGCTGCTGGCAATCGTCGTCGCCCAAGGCGTCGCCTTCCGGCAGCAGGATGCGGAGATGCAGGAGCGCGGCGACGGCGCCCGCGCCATCGACCTGGCGCGCGACCTGCCGCGCTGCGCGCATGTCTACGATTTCATGGCCTCGGCACCGTCGGCGGCGTGGTTCTACAACGACAGCTATTCCGGCCAGCGCTACGCCGCGCAGCTCAAGGCGCTGATGCCGGCGAACGACTATTTCGCCGAGCCGTGGCGCAGCCCGATCGAGAACTGGAGCGGCGCCGTGACGCCGGCCGCGCTCGCCGCGCGCTATCCGTGCATCGCGCTGCGCGGCGTCGATCCGGGCCTTATGCGCAGTCTCGTGGCGCAATTCGGCGCGCGCTTCGACCACGCCGCGCGCTGCCGCGCCGGCAGCGAGGACATCCTCGTCGCCGGCGCCGCGTGTCCGTAACTATTTATTGTTCGTAGTCGTCCGCGAAGATTCTACATTCTTGAGAATCCCGTGCCGCTGCGCCCAATGTCGCCATTCAATGTGTTCGTCGCTGATGGCCTCGAGCTTTTCGGTGAGCCTATGGTTATCAATAAAGATCATTAGGTTGTCGCACTGCCACCGAGCTGAGGGCGCGATTAGGCCGTCGTAGCCGAGCCAAGCCAATGTGCTGCCGATTTCTTGGGTGCGCTCATAATCGCGCTCGCCATAGAGAGCCATATCGATTCCCAACGTATTGAGATCGGTGCGGACCAGACGAAGCGTTTCGGACGTCGACACCAGGAGCTTAGTGACCTTAATTTCGTGCGGTCCGGGAATAGGCGTTAAGCTCGCGAGAAACGAGGTAATTTCGGCGAGAGCGCCATCGCGTTCCATGCTGGTGTACAAGACGTTTGTCGCTGCGTCGGCGGTTTGCGGTCTCGCCCATCGTCCGCCATAGAGGGATGGCGCCAGTGGATCGGCGTTCACGCGTGTTGCGCGAAATACTTCTCCCGCGAACGCTTCCTTTGGAAGCGAGCTAAGGCGATCAGCGAGATTCGGATCGTAGGCGGCCACCCGGCCATCCTAAAGATAAACGGAATCGCGGAGTTGATTGACCAGCCGCCGCACTTCGTCAATTTTTCCTTTTTGGATTAGTTCAGCCGGAGAATGGCCATGCAAAAGTCTCTGTGGAGAAAAAAGCCACTGACGACCCCCATTTGGCCCATAAAAATCGCTGAGTTGGTCGACGATAAACTCCAGCTCAAGGAGCGCTTTCTCAGTTGCTGAGTGCGGATAAGCCTGTCCCTTGTTCCAACGCGACACCTGTTCCGGTCGCGTACCAAGTAGAATTGCCACCTCGTTTTGTTTGATCCCTTTGTTGCGCAGCGATTCCAGTTTCCGCGCTACGGCGCTTGTCATGACCAAGATCCTCTCGAATTTTTCAACTAGCGTTAATTTCCAGAACGCCCGGCAACAGGCCGGCGACGTGGCGACATAGCAACCGAGCTATCGTGGGACTGGGCCGCCAGATGAGCCATTGCAGTCCGAAAGTGGCCAAGCCGCTTTTGCTGAAGCAATAGCTTCTTCCGAAATTCGCCATCAACTTTATCGAAGCTCGCCGCGTGGGCGACATCATCAGAAACACGGCGCACATTATCTAGATAACTAGACATTCGAACCGTTTTTGGGATTGCGCCAAGCGATTCGATTTCACGGGCGCGCTGGTAAAGCGCGTGTCGCGCCGGTCGGTCAAGCATGTCGGATAGGCCGCGCGCGCAGCAATGGGGATCACGACAGACGTGGCGGCTCCGGATGCGTTGAGAGCTCGCAAGAAAATTCCTGGCGACTTCGCGATTCACAAGGAGGTCAAGTTGAGGGAGGTAAGTCCGCCGCTCCGTAGCACCGCCGCCTTTGCGTGGAGGTCGACGCCAGTTAGAGGCACTAAAGCCCTGATTGATCGTTACGCCGTGCGCAATCCCACCCACCGCGCCGAACGCCAGCGTAGCTAGGCCAGATAACCCGCCTACGTGATCAGCAACTAGAGGAATACGTCGAGCATGAAGATCCTGGCACGCTTTTATATAAGCGACCGTCTTTTCGCCGGTAGCGTCATCACCGAAGTTCTCTACCTTGAGCCAGATAGAATCGCAGGGCGCGTTCTCAATTGCTGCAATGACCGCGGATCGACGGGTGTCGTCGCAGAACATTTCCATTGGCATCGCGAGCGAGTAAATCACGCCCAGATTGCCACCAGCTTTTTGTACGAATTCGGCAGTCGCAGCCATCGCTGCAATATCGCGCGAAAGCCATGGATCATTTGGATCGGCGACGAGATGCGATGGCCCCATGATCTGAGTAAATCCGTTCCTCAAACCGAATGCGACAATCTCCGAAGCGCGAGCTCGTCCTGCCTCACTGTCGAAGTCCACGATCGTGTGGTGATTTGCTGAACCACCCCAGGACAACGCTCGCAAGTTGTCGTTGTGGCTGCCGGGCAAGCCCATTTGCTGTGTCTTGGGATCAAGGATTATGTCGAAGTCGCGCTTACGAGCCTCGGTGATGAGCTCCTTGTGACGTTCGACATTCTGGGCCTCGATGACAAAACCGAAAATGCCGCGCTCACCCGCCGTAATCAGTTCAAGGATTTCTTTGTGATCGTTGCGACCTACGCGGACGAAATAGCCGAGTGGTTGCTGACCAGTGCGCATCTGCGCCGGCCGCGGGAGTGGAATAATATTGTCCGCCATCGGGATATCTCCAATGGGGCGATAATATAGACTTGCGTTTTTAATTGCGCAAGCGATTGCGTTATTAGTTGCTGTTTCTATATACTTTTGTTTTGTTTCAAGTACTTAACCGTCGATAGTCCGCAGACCGAACTGAAAGGCGAAGGGTGCAGTGAGGCGATCCACGGGGCGAGGCGCCCGTGCCCTCGTCGTTCCCTGGATCGCTTCCGCCGCTTTTGCCGCCGCCGCCCAGGCGCTAAACCGTAAGCACCGTCGAGCCGGTGGTCTTGCGCGCGGCGAGATCGGCTTGCGCCTTGCCCGCCTCTTTCAGCGGATAGGTCTGGTTGACCTCGATCTTGACGATGCCCTTGCTCACGACGTCGAACAGCTCCTTGGCGCCGGCGAGCATGTCCTCGCGCTTGGCGCCGTAGGTGTTGAGCGTCGGCCGCGTGATGTAGAGCGAGCCCTTCGACGCCAGGAGGCCGAGATTGAACGGCTCGGGTGCGCCCGAGCTGGCGCCGAACAGCGCGAGCAATCCCAGCGGCGCCAGGCAGTCGAGCGACTTCATGAAGGTGTCCTTGCCGACCGAGTCGTAGACCACCGGCACCTTCTTGCCGCCGGTGATCTCGACCACGCGCTTCTGGAAGTCTTCCTTGGTGTAGTTGATGACATGATCGTAGCCGTGCGCCTTGGCGACCTTGGCCTTGTCGTCGCTCGACACCGTGCCGATGACCGTCGCGCCGAGATGCTTCGCCCACTGGCCGGCGATCGTGCCGACGCCGCCGGCGGCGGCATGGAACAGGATGGTGTCGCCCGGTTTCACGCGATAGGTGCGGCGCAGGAGATATTGCGCGGTGAGGCCCTTGAGCATCATCGCCGCCGCCGTCTTGTCGCTGATCTCCTTCGGCAGCACGACCAGGCGATCGGCCGGCATGACGCGAACCTCGGAATAGGCGCCCAGCGGCGAGCTGCCATAGGCGACCCGGTCGCCGGCCTTGAGGTCGGTGACGCCGGGGCCGACCTCCTCGACCACACCCGCGCCCTCGCTGCCGAGGCCGCTCGGCAGGGTTGCGGGATAGACGCCCATGCGGTTGTAGATGTCGACGAAGTTCAGCCCGACGGCGGTATGGCGCACGCGCGCCTCGTTCGGACCGGGCTTGCCGACCTGGACCTCTTCCCATTTGAGCACTTCGGGCCCACCGGCCTGATGGAAGCGGATGGCATACGGCATCGCGGTGTCTCCTCGGTTATGGGTTGGTTGAACGTCAGCCGCCGAGATGGCGGTGGAAGAATTCGAGGCTGCGTTTGCCGGCCTGATCAGCGGCAGCCTGGTCCCAATGCGTGCCGCCGGGCCGGGCGAAAGCGTGGCCGCAATTGGGATAGTCGTACATCGTCACGTGCGGATTGTCCTTGAGGCCGGTCTTGATCTTGTCCTGTGCCGGCGGCGGCGTGAACTCGTCTTTGCCGGCGATGTGCAGCAGCAGCGACCCCTTGATGTTCTTAGCCTCGCCAAGGGCGTCCTGGATGCCGACGCCGTAATAGCCGACGCTGCAATCGACGTCGGTGCGCGTCGCCATCAGATAGGCGAGCTTGCCGCCGAGACAGAAGCCGACCGCGCCGGCCTTGCCAATGCACGCCGGATGCTTGCGCAGCGTCGCCAGAGCCGCCTTCAAATCGTCGACGCCCTTGTCGACGTCGAAGCGCTGGAAGTAGCCGATGGCGAGCTTCCACTCGGCTTCGGTCTTGTCGCTGATCTGGATGCCCGGCTTGAAACGCCAGAACAGGTCGGGACAGAAAGCAGTGAAACCCTGGCCGGCGAGGCCGTCAGTGATCTGGCGCATCACCGTGTTGACGCCGAAGATCTCCTGGATGACGACGATGCCTGGACCCTTGCCCGACTTCGGCGTCGCCAGATAACCGGAAAAGCTGCCGCCATCCGCGGCGCGGACCGTCACTTCGACCATGGTGCCTCCCTCAGGCGTTTCTTGGCGGCAAGCCTAGCGGCGTCGCCGGAGCTTGTCATCGGCGCGAGTCGGCCGGTCAGGGCAGCCATGCGCGCCACGGCGCCCAGCCATCGACCAGCGCCGCCAACGCCTGATATCCGCCACGTCCGGGGTGGGCGCCGTCGCCGCCCGCGATCTCGCGCATCCACGGATCGGACGCCAAGAGCGGGCCGAAGATATCGAGAAACGGCACCGCTTTTTCCTGACAGACCGCCTGCAGGGCCGGAATCAGGGCCTGCACCCGCGCGTTCACGTCCGGCTCGGCAATGGGCGGGGGTCCGACCATGAGGGTCGGCGCCAGCGCCTTCGCCTCGCCGAGGATTTGCCAAGCGTTGGCGACCGATGCCGCCGGCTCGAGGCGGCGCCCGCCGGACACCGTCAGGCAATCGTTCACGCCGAAGGAGAATACCAGGGCACGCGCATGCTCTGGCGGCAACCGCCGCAGCGTCTCGTCGCGCCAGCGGTCGCGGACATCGGCACTGGTGTTGCCGCGGATGCCGGCGTTGTAGCACGTCACCACATGGCCGCGCGCGCGGGCGGCGGCGCACACACGGCCGACCCAGCCGAGGCCGTCGGGATCGCCGAAGCCGTTGACGAAACTGTCGCCGAAAAAGCCGATGCGCAGATCCATCGCCGCCCGCCGCAAGTGTCGGCGGTGTTATAGCAGCAGCGCGCCGAGATCAGGCGGACTCATCCGGCGGCCAGACTTGGGCACCGTGGAGCAAACGCAGGACGGTCACGACATCGTCGTCGACCGCGTAGACGGCAACCCATGGCAAGCCTGGCAATGGCAACTCGCGGGCTCCGTCCACCCGACCGGCGCGACCGCGATAGGGAAACTCGTCGAGAGCACCGACCCGGCGCTCGATCTCAAGGGCGATGGCGATGGCACGGCCGAGATCATCGCGCGCGATCGCCTCGCATTGGGCGATGAGCTCGGCTCGTGCGAGCCGGGTCCAGCGGACCGTCACTTATGCGCGCCGAGACGACGCTTCAGATCGGCGAAAACTTTCGCATGGGAGACCGTCCGTCCCGCGCGCATCTCGCGGCGTCCTGCCTCGACCGCCTCTATGAAGGCGAGCTCGGCGTCGAGATAGGATTCGAGCGCGCGGCCGACGAGCCACGACTTGCTCCGACCCTGGGCGGTGGCCAGCCGCTCGAGCCGGCGCGCGAGATCGTCCTCGACCCGGGCGGTGATCGTCACATCCTTGCTCATGACGGCGCCTCGCGGTGAATACAACCGAATACAGTGTATACACAATGCGGCCGCGCCGCAAACCGCTGCGATCCGTCACAGCAGCAGGGCGCCTTCGAATTGCAGCAGCCGGCGCTTGGTCTCGACGCCGCCCGGCGCGCTGTAGCCGATGAGCGCGCCGGCGGCGCCCACGACGCGATGGCACGGAATGATGATCGGAATCGGATTGCGGCCGCAGGCCTGGCCGATCTCGCGTGCGACCTGACCGAGCTCGTGCGCGAGATCGCCGTAGGTCGCGGTCTGGCCATAGGGAATCGTCGTCATGCGCTTCCACAGACGCTTCTCGTCGGCGCTGCCGGCGGGCGCCAACGGCAGATCGAAGGCGGTGCGCTTCTTGGCGAAATATTGCTCGAGCTGGCGCTTGGCCTCGATCAGCACCGCGTCGGGCTTGCCTTCGGCGCGACCGCCCCATTCGAGCGCGACGATTGCGCCGTCGCGCTCGACCAGCGTCATGAAGCCGAACGGGCCGTCGAGCGGCAGGCGCCTCAGCGCGTCAGCGCTTGGCGCAGCGCGTCGGGTGTCGTGATCGGCAGGGAGCATGTTGGTCCCTCGCAAATATAGGCGGCGGCGCGGCCGTCGATAGGGCCCTTGCCGCGCGCCGGATGGCCGTCGGGCAGCGCGCCGCCCGGCGGCACCGCCGCCAGCACGCGGTTGGGCAGGCTCGCGGCGAAGACCGCGGCGACGAGCGCGTCGGCATCGGCCGTGCCGCGCGCGCCGACGACGACGATCTGCAAGCCGTGATCGAGGAAATCGCGCGCCGCCAGCAGCGTCGCATGTGCGACCGGATTGCGCGCGACCTCGCCGGCGAAGGCGGCGAGCAGCGCCTCGGCGCGCGCGCGATAGCGTGCGTCGCCGGTGAGATAGAAGAGCCGCGCCAGGTTCTGCGCCATGACGCCGTTGGCGGCGGGCGTCGGGCCGTCATAGGCCGGCTTGGTGCGGACGATCAGCGCCTCGCTATCGTCGGCGGTGTAGCAATAGCCGCCGGCCGCGTCCCAGAAATGGTCGTCCGCAACGGCGACCCAGGCGCGCGCACGGTCGAGATACGCCGCGTCGCCGGCCACATCGTAGAGCGTCAGCGCGGCGCGGATCATCTGCGCGTAGTCGTCGAGCATGCCGGCATGGGCGGCGCGGCCGGCGCGGAAGGAATGCTTGAGCCGGTCGCCATCGCTGAGCGATTTCACGACGAAGTCGAAGCCTGCGACCGCGAGCGCCAGCCAGTCCGGCCGCGCGAAGGCGGCAGAGGCCTCGGCCAGCGCGGCGATCAAAAGCCCGTTCCAGTCGGCGAGCGCCTTGTCGTCGAGTCCCGGCCGGACGCGCGACCCACGTGCTTGCAGCAAGACCGCACGGTCGCGCGTGAGCTCAGCCTCCTCGGCGTCGCCCAGCCATGCGAGATGGTCGAGCCGGTTGAGGATCGTGTCGCCTTCCCAGTTGCCCGCCGGCGCGACGTCGTAGATCGCCTTGAAGCGCGCGGCGCGGTCGCCCAGGAGCGCGTCGATCTCCGCTACGGTCCAGACGTAGAACTTGCCCTCTTCGTGCTCACTGTCGGCGTCGAGGCTCGAGGCGAAGCCGCCTTCGGCCAAACGCATCTCGCGCGTCAGCCATTCGATCGTCTCGGCGATCCGCGCGGCATAAAGCGGCCTGCGCGTCTCGCGCCAGGCGTCGGTGAGCAGGCCGATCAGGAGGGCATTGTCGTAAAGCATCTTCTCGAAGTGCGGCACCAGCCAGCGCGCATCGGTCGAATAGCGCGCGAAGCCGCCGCCGACGTGGTCATAGATGCCGCCCTGGCCAATGTGATCGAGCGTCAGCAGCACCGCATCGCGCAGCGCCGGAGTCTCGCCGCGCTTCCAGCCGCGCCACAGCAGATCGAGCAGCGGCGCTTGCGGAAACTTGGGCGCCGTGCCGATGCCGCCATTGACGCCGTCGACCGCGCGGGTCAGCGCCTCGGCCGCCTTGAGCGGCAGCTCGGCCGGAATGCCGGCGCCCGCCGCCGGCGTGCCGAGCTTGCCAAGCTCGGCGCGCAAGGCGCCGACATGCTCGAGCAGCTTGGCGCGCTCGCGCGCATAGGCATCGGCGACCGCGCGCAGCACCTCGGGAAAGCCGGGCCGGCCCCAGCGCGCCGTCGGCGGATAATAGGTGCCGCCGAAGAACGGCTCGCCCGATGGCGTCAGGAACATGGTCAGCGGCCAGCCGCCCTGCTCGCCCATCAGCATCAGCGCATGCTGGTAGATCGCGTCGAGGTCGGGCCGCTCTTCGCGGTCGACCTTGACGCTGACGAAGCGCTCGTTCATCAGCGCCGCGATTTCGGTATTCTCGAAGCTCTCGTGCGCCATGACATGGCACCAATGGCACGCGGCATAGCCGACCGAGAGCAGGATCGGCTTGTCCTCTTGGCGCGCGCGCGCGAGCGCGGCCGGTCCCCACGGCTGCCAGTGCACCGGATTGTCGCGGTGCTGCAGCAGATAGGGACTGGTCTCGCGCGCCAGCGCGTTCGCGGTCATGCTGATGAACCCTCGGGCGAGGGAATTAGTTTCCGGACGTAGTCGGCTAACTCAATGAGGAAATCAGGCTCATTTACTAGCAGCCACTTTGTCAGCTCGACCGAATGCGTCAGCTTGTCGAACGACTCTTTCGCTTCGGAGATGTCCTGGAACAGTTCCTCCAGGAGCTTGGGGCCGTTGACCATCGTAAACCAGTTTTGAGTCCCAACTTGCGTTGCGGCGATAATAAAGCCACGCTTTCCGCCCTGCTCTTTGGTCCAGGCGTCCACTGTTGCGGCATCAATCGGCCGCCCTTTAAAGCTCGGAAGGGTGTTTAGGACCGCGGCTATGGCGCCCGGGTGCAAGAGATGGTTTTCGTAAGTTCGTCTCGGTAGAAAGTGAACGATCGCCCCCGCTTCTCGTGTCAAATCCAAGATTTCTTGATCCGTGCGCGTCTCACGATCAAGGCCAAACGAAAGCGTTGTCGGCATGAGCGAGCCGGAAGTGGAGAGCTGCTTATAGATATCCCAAATCGCCTTCGCCCGCCCGCGGCGCGCTTCCAAATCGCCGGTATTTATTAACGGAAGAAATTCGGTTCCGGGGGGCGCCAAAATCTTGAAGTGATCGCGGATCAACGGGAAGCACGCCTGTTCGGTCGGTCCCTCGACCCACACGAGGTGATCTGCGCCAAATAAATCCGATAGCCTTGCGCCAACTTCGAAGAGCGCGCGCCGGAGATCGATCAACGACGTTGGATTTAGAGGCTCGATTTGAGTTCTTTCACTTTCCCACGAGACCATCTGAAGAGTAGCGGGTTCAGCCATGTTCACGATCTCTGCCGAGTGGGTCGTGACGATGAACTGATGCTGTATAGGCGCGGTCTTCATCAACTCTAATAACTTGCGAGTAGCGCCAGGATGTAAAAACGTGTTGGGCTCGTCGATTATTATGGTTTGCGGACTATTGGCCGTGGTCAGGATATACAACATTGCTAGAACTTGGCCGATGCCGGTACCACTTTCCGAAAGCGGCTGTGCCAAATCATCTCGATCGGGCGGGGCCACGGCATTCCAAACGAGAATCTCAAGCTGGTTTGTGACTTCTATACGCGGTCGAACGCTTACTGCGCGGATGTTTGGAAAAATGAGGCGAACAAGGCAGTTGAATCTGTCGAACTGATAGCTTCGGCTCTGAAGGATATTGAGCACTTCCGCAAGATTCTGTGCGTTGGGCTGCAGTTTTGGCTGACTGCCAAACGGGTGCGTGCTCAAAGTGAGGCGCTCCGCCTGGAATGTGTATATAGACTGCCGAGCGTATTGACCTAAAACAGCGGGCACAGAGTCACCAACACCGCCCACTATACTTGTTGCCACAATAGACCTCATATCGGCGCCACGCTGGGCTCGCGAGAATATTTTTTGGTGCCGCGCCGAATCAAAAGCGAAAAGATTGTGTGACGGATAGGTCAAGGCGTGCCAGTTATTGTGCGTATATCGCAGCTTTACGAACCTCGTATTTGATAGGAATTCATTGATGAAACTCTGGCCTTGGTCTGCTCGATTTCCGGCCGCCGGAATCGGAAAATCAAATTGCGTATGCGCCAGCATGGCATCTTCGAGATCTTGTGGCGAAAAAACCATCTCGAGATAAATCTCGCTTTCTGGATTCACGGGCTGGGTTCGGCGCATCGCCGACTCCCGGTGAGGTTTGTGACCAAATGGAAACAGGCTCAGCGCTTCCAGCAGCGCGGTCTTGCCCGCGTTATTTTTGCCAAGGATGATATTGAAACCCGGTGCGAGGGACCGTTCGCCCGAATCTGCGAAGCTCTTATAATTCACTATGCGAAAGGACTTTAGGTACATAGCCCACCCGAAAAATATTTCGGAAGAACCGCAATGAGTGCGGGCAGGAAGAAATTAACTCGGCTTGCGCAGCGACGCTGAATTCGATCTTGTTACGCTGCCTCGAAATTGAGCGCGAAGTCCCCCGGTTCCGGCCCCCAAAGATAGAGCGAATCCTCCGGCGGATGGTCCGCCGCTTTCCACGAGCCGTCGGCCGGGATCTGGTCGATGTCGCAGAAATACTCGGCCAGGCTGTTCCACGGATCGCGCACGTAATGAAAGAAGTTCGAGCCGAGCACGTGGCGGCCGAAGCCCCAGCCGTTCTTGTAGCCGGCGCTCAGCACCTGGTGCGCGCCGAGACCGATCTCGTCGGGCGAGGCGACTTCGAAGCTGGCGTGATGGAAGCCCGGCCGCGCATCGGCCAGCAGCGCGACGACGTGATGGTCGCCGCCGCCCGGCAGATGCAGGAAGGCGATGATGCCGGGCACACGGTCGGTCACCTTCATGCCGAGCGTCTCGGTATAGAACGCGATCATCTTGGCGAGATTGGGCGTGTGCAGCAGCACATGGCCGAGGCGATGCGGCCGCGCGGCGTGACGCTTGGGCGCGCCGCGGCCCTTGCGCGCGTAATGGCCCGGCGAGTTGATCGCGAAGGCGGGCGCGGACCGCCACGGCTTCGGACTTTCCGCGCGCACGTTGATCGCATGGCCGTCAGGGTCCTCGAGCCACAATCCGCCGCCGAAGGCGTTGTGCGGCGCGTCGATCTCGCCAAGCCCGCGCTGCGCCATCCGCGCGCGGATTGCGCCGATGCCCGTGTCGTCGCTGCCGAAGCGCAGATGGTTCAACCGCTTTTTCTTGCCCTCGACCAGGAACACCTGATCCTGGTCGCGGCCGTCGCAGCGGAAGGTGAGCGCGCCGTCGCGCTCGGCCGGCGCCAGGCCGAAGGTCGAATAGAACTGCTGCCCGGCCTTGAGGTCGGGCACGGTGAGGGCGTAGCTCAACAGCGACTGCACCGACATTGATGTCCTCCTGCGGTCCGGCCGCGGCGCGGTTAACCCACGACTGTGGTGCGGCTCACGTGCAACTTATATATCCCCGCATTCCGGCTTTTGCATCACACTCGCCCGGCTGATGGACGGCGACACGATTTACGCCTTCGCCACCGCGCCCGGCCGCGCCGGCGTCGCGATGTTGCGGCTATCCGGACCGCAGGCGGCCGCGGCGCTGCGCGCGCTCGCCGGGCGGCTGCCCACGCCGCTTCGCGCGCTGGTCACGACATTCAAGGATCCGCGCAGCGGCGAGACCATCGACCGCGGCATCGCGCTCTATTTTCCCGCGCCCAAGAGTCTCACCGGCGAGGACGTCGCCGAGCTGCACGTTCATGGCGGCCGCGCCGTCGCCGCAGCGCTGATCGACGCGCTGGCGGCGCTGCCTGGATTGCGGCTCGCCGAGCCCGGCGAATTTTCGCGCCGCGCTTTTCTCAACGGCAAGCTCGACCTCGCCGCAGCCGAAGGCATCGCCGATCTCGTCGCTGCCGAAACTGCGGCGCAACGTCGCCAGGCGCTGCGTCAGCTGGCGGGCGAGGCGGGACGCATCACCGAAGGCTGGCGCGCGCGGCTGCTGAAGGCGCAGGCGCGTGTCGAAGCCGAGATCGATTTTCCCGACGAAGACCTGCCGGCCGGCATCGCCGCCGCAGTGGCCGCGGAACTGGCTGAAATCCAAGGCGAAATCGCGACTTTTCTGGCCGATGGCCAGCGCGGCGAGCGGCTGCGCGAGGGTCTCGCCATCGCCATTCTCGGTCCGCCCAATGCCGGCAAGTCGAGCCTGATGAACGCGCTGGCGCGGCGCGACGTCGCGATCACCGCCGCCACCGCCGGCACGACGCGCGACATTATCGAGGTCGCGCTCGATCTCGGCGGCTATCCGGTGATGCTCGCCGACACCGCCGGCTTGCGCGCGTCGCGCGATGCGATCGAGGAAGAGGGCGTGCGCCGCGCGCGGGCGCGTGCCGCGGTGGCCGATCTCAAGCTCGTCGTCGTCGACGCGACGCGGCCCGCCGAAAAAGACTCGATCGCCGCGGTGATCGATCGAGACACCGTCGTCGTCGCCAACAAGATGGACCTGGCGCCGCGCGACGCCGCGCGCTGGGCCAACGCGCTCGGCGCCGGTGTCGCGGTGAAGCTTTCGGTGGCGACCGGAGCGGGGCTCGCGGCGCTCGAAGCGCGGCTCGGTGCGGAGATCGAGCGCCGCTTCGGCGGCGCGTCGGCGCCGCTCATTACGCGCGCGCGCCATCGCGAGGCGCTCGCGGCGGCGCATGTCGCGCTCGGCCGCTATCAGCGCGCGGCGGCGCCCGAGCTCGCCGCCGAGGAATTGCGCCAGGCGGTGCAGGCGCTCGGCCGCATCACCGGCCGGGTCGGCGTCGAGGATTTGCTCGACGTCGTGTTCCGCGAGTTCTGTATCGGCAAGTAAAAACCGGTCAAAAACACGAACATTTCGTGATCTAGCGGCGTTAATACCACATCATATAGTATTAGTTCGCGGGACGTTCCGGGGGCGAATCGATTTGGCCTCACCAGATATCGCAATCTGCCTGGCGTGCAGCGTTAAGACTGGTTGACCACTTTATGACGCCTGGATGACCGCACTATATATTGTGACTACTGTTGCGAATACTTCGTATTACTGGGGCGGACGTTTGTGCTCCGCCGCGGTGTTTCACGTGAAACATGCGGCGCGGCTTTACACTCCGCGGCGCCGTCCGTAGATTGCCGCAATGCACCGGTACGACGTGATTGTGATCGGCGGCGGCCACGCCGGCTGCGAGGCTGCCGAC
>Ga0307372_10001151_pt1 | contig 46322 bp, 50 predicted proteins | sample OX1MG_FD_202533 | JGI IMG/M metagenome (GOLD analysis project Ga0307372, IMG submission 202533) | Soil microbial communities from Risofladan, Vaasa, Finland - OX-1 | ecosystem: Environmental > Terrestrial > Soil > Coastal area > Acid sulfate soil | place: Finland: Risofladan, Vaasa | collected...
ACCGTGACTGCAAAGCCGAACTCGCCTGATCCGAAGTTTAACGCCTTTGGCCCAACAAGCGCTCCTTACAACAACATAGCTCAAAATGCCACAGTCACGTTCACTTTCACCATTCCTGGAACTTACCTGTACGTGTGTTCTTATCACAACTGGATGCAGGGCCAAGTGATTGTCAAAACTCCTCCTGCAGGTCTTATTAGTACCACAACGAGTGCGTCCAGCACCAAAACTTAGCTTGCTTCCGAATTTGCCGTGCTAATTTCTGACAGTTGCAATCGATTTGGCTAGAAGTCTAGCCACTCTTACTGGTTCGGGCAGTGAACCTTGCAAGGTAAATTTGTTTAGCAATCTCTTTGATAGATCGTCAGAAATCCCGGCATTTCTTACGTAAACATCATAGCCCGTTTCAAGCCGCATTCGGCTGGAAGGACCCAATTTTTCCAACAAATTGATTTTTCCTTTTGCAATCTTTTCAGGGAATCTGGATTCTATATTCTCAACCAGGTTCGATTTTGACTTGCTGAAACTCAGCGCTACAACTGGAATCTTCAGTTCTTTGTAAATTTCATCAATGTCAAGGACATTATAGAGACTAAGTACGCTCCCCGAAATCATTATCGCGTTTATATCGTTCCTATGTAAGTGTCCGTACAAATCGATCGTTGAACTGGTAGCGTCCGACCCTGATACTTTCAATTTCGAATGCGCAAAACCGTCAATTACCAGATCACTACGTATAACAACGCCGGCAAGAGTCGAATATTTCTCCTCTTTTCTGAAACTCTCAGCTATTCCAAGTACGCGAATAGCTTTTTTCTCCAAATGCAGCGTCATGCCTTCGTTCAGACCAAATTCGTTTTGCCAAATGCCGCCTTTAATGATTCGGCTTGTCCGAAGACTCGTTGATCCTGCCTACAGATACGAATAAAGAGACGGAAATCAGCTGTTCTTTCCAATTGTGAGTGATTGAGCTTGATTGTTCGTGTGACGCTTGGGGAGCTTACTAACCCATACATGACGGCTAGAATGTTCGTGAAATTCGTACAGTCCAGCCGAGCTATCTTGATTCCCAAAGACTTCAATGGAAATACAGTCCTGATACTAGACGCTAAGGATTCCATATTAATTTCAGAGAAAGTGAAGAAAATAAGGGCAGATCTGAAGTACGAGGTTCTAGGTCAGTCATTCGAAGAAGTGCTTCGTCAAACAGACAAGGCCATCAAGGACAAGAATGCATTCTTGATCGAGTGATCTTGTAGATGCGCAATAATTAGGCGATCGTAAAGTTCGTGTTTTTGGTCAAGCAGGAAATACACACTGCGAGAAAGTTACAGAAAAATCCTTCGGTAGTATGAAAAATTAGGAGATGGTACTCTTTTAGAGCACCAAGTATTGATTCGATTAGGAGTCTCTACGGGGAAGAGCTCATGTGGCTCCACACGAACAAGAAAACAAGCATTACCACAGAGCCTGCCACTCCTGAAATCGCAGCACCAACGATTGTTGCGTTAGCTGTTCCGAAGATGTCTGCCATTGCTACGATGAATGGTATTCTCACAAGGTATGCTATGAATCCTAGCGCGTATCCGAGAATCCAGAATCCGAATATTATCGGTCCTCGACCCATTTGAGTTGTCATGGGATTGACGACAATGAAATATGCTATAGAGCGAGCAAGTGAATATTCATTGACAAGATATGCAAGAATTCCTTGATTTCGCTTCTCTCAAGAACCTAGGCTTCTACAGCGCACCATTTGCCTTGACCTTCAAAGAACTGGACTTTGGCAATCGGAAGGGTCTTTCTCAACTCGGTGAAAATCCAGTTTGCAATGTTCTCAGAGGTCGGTCTCTCGAACTTCTCATTGAGATCCTTGTGATCAACTTGAGACAACACGTTCCAGCATTTATCCTCCATTTCTTTAAAGTCCATGATCATTCCGTCCGGTCTCATGTCTCCGTAAAGCTCAACGATCACTTTTGCTGTATGCCCGTGCCGCACGCCGCACTTTGGATGCCCGGGCAAGAGGTGCCCGTAATCAACAAAAAATTCCATTCCTAGACCTGTCTTCAAGCAAAAGTCCTCTCAATTTCTGATATTGCGTTGTGCTTGTGTATCGACTCGAAAGAAACCGCACGGATTTTGACCCTCCCCTTGAAATTCAGGTTCTTCGCCAGTCGGAAGCAGTCCCTTGCGACATCTTCTACGAACTTTGGATTCTTGAACATATCTTCAACAACTGCCGCCTCATCTTCGGTTTTCAGCACTGTATAGGTGGGCGAACTGAAGCTCTTTTCGCAGATTTCGATGAGCTCTTCAAGACGGATTTCTTCCTTGATGGGAACTTCGACTTGAAGATCGATCGTCGCCCTCTGGACATGTGCCTTGCCCTTGGTGGTTTCCAGACTGTGCGGACAAAGTGTGTTTCCTATTGCCCTAACTCCCAAACTCTTGAAAAAAGTCTCGCCTCTGGTGATTACTCCTACGGTGATGTCATATGGTTCATCAGTTGGTTTGTTCGTAATTGGAGTGTGTCGCCTGAGGAATATAGTTGTCTTTATCACGATCTCTCCAGTTGAATACTTGTGTCTCTTCTTGAGCTCCTTCAAAATGTCTTCACCAAGGCTTTCGAAGCTGTCTTTTGACTGTCTCGATCTCTTGGCAATGACTTCGTTTATCGATTCAACCAAGCGCGACATGTGGATCCCCTTGCGCTCAGTATCTAGGTCAATGAATAGATCGATTTCAGCAGTAAAGAACGTCTCAGCACTGTTTGTAATCAGTTTCAGTCCAGTACGAAGGCCAGAAATTCCTACCCTGTCGATTACCTCTTTGACCTTCGGCTGACGATCCTGCGTCGCTTGCCTGTTTTGAAGAGTTTGAACCTCGGTCATAGGAGATTCCAAAGCTATAGGTATCCCGACGGTATAAAAGAATGCAGTTGTGAGTTTTCACGCTCAATAATAGTATGCTTCAATTGGCGATTTGAGAAACTTGCTCGCGTAGATCCACGCTGCCTCTGCTTTCTCAAAGTACTTCCATTGTTCCTTTCCGCCAGGTACAAACTGATTCGAAAGGGGGTCTAACACTCGCTCCTTGATATTCACACAGAACCTGTCATCACACTTTGTCAGGAATACAAACGCACCTTTTTCGTACCCAGGGATGTCGGTGACAAATCTAATACCCTCGTCGAGGTCAAGCCCCCACAGGAGCGCCTTGAGCTCTCGAAGCTGGGTGATTTTCCTTTCAGAATACCCAGAACCCCCGTTCCCCTCGTGATTTTCTTGGCTCAAGTTAGTGTGAATAATCCCAACATCTAGGATAAAAGCCTAATAATTGCCTTGAGAAGCTTTTGAAGCAAGAGCCCGTTTACCAGTAGTTAACCTACTCAAGTTGGAAAAAGCTCGCCCGATTACAATAATTCAGAAAGTGCCTTCTTTGCAAATTTTTGACACATTATCGCAATCCAAAGTTGAAATCCAAAACTCCAATGAGTTCAGGATGTTTGTTTGTGGCCCCACAGTACAAGATAATGTTCACTTGGGACACGCAAAGACCTACCTCGCATTCGATATTCTAGCCAGATGGCTATTGAAACGCGGCACAAAGGTTCTCTTCTTACTGAACATTACTGATGTTGATGACAAGATCTTTGACCGAGCAAAGAGAGAGAATATGCCGTATATGCAGATTGCCGACAAATTTTACAATGCATTCATAGAAGACTTGGATGCCCTAAACGTATTGACAATCAGTAGATTCGAGAGGGTTTCCAATTACGTTGAAGAGTCAGCGGCGCTAGTAAAGCAGTTGCTCGACTCGGGAAAGGCTTACTCTCGTAACGGTAACGTGTACTTCGACACTTCCAAAGCTATTGATTTTGGTAAACTATCACACCAATCCGCGGTCAGCCTCAAATTGAAGCAAATTGATGCTGCACCGGGAAAGAAGAATAGCGTCGACTTTTTGTTGTGGCGATCGGTTCCTGAAGAGTCCGAAGGTGTTTGGCAAACCGTAGTCGGTCTCGGACGCCCTGGATGGCACATCCAAGATAGTGCAATTGCTTTCTCTGTGTTGGGCGGTCCGTACGATCTTCACGGGGGCGCAACCGAGCTGATCTTCCCGCATCATGAATCAGAACTAGCGCAGGACGAGGCGATATCCGGAGAAATTCCATTCGTCAAGATCTGGATGCACTCAGGATTGCTCTTGAAAGGAGAAGAAAAAATGAGCAAGAGCCTGGGCAATGTTGTTACGATAAGACAGGCACTTGAGAAATTTACTGCGGACGAAATCAGATTTCACTTTCTGAAACATCATTACAGAGATTCGTTCGAATACGACTCTAAATCAATGGAACAGAGCAGAACGGAGTTCAAACAAATTACTGAAGCGGCGGCAAATGCTCCCAGAAAAGGTGGGATAGTGGAGGAGACATCAACCAGAAAGCAATGGGAGGAATTTGCTGCGTCAATGGACGACGATCTTCGAACTCCACAAGCAGTTCAAGTCCTTCTTAGCGTGTGCGAAGCCCTAAAGGAAAGCGAAAATAAATCGGAACTTGGCGCACTCTTCTGGGATATGGTAGAGACTCTAGGGTTCAGACTTTTTTGAGCATAGAAAATTTCCAAAGCATGCTTTTGAACGAGAGGTCTTTTGACGGATTATTCTGCGATGTGTCTAGCTCGAATAGGTTTGATCTCTACTATAATCAGAGATTTTCAGACGACCCGGTTTTCAATCATGCCGTCATTGACGACGCGATCCTAAAATCTATTGACGAATTGGATGAAGAATCTCTTCACGTGCTTCTGTATGAGGTCAAATCGGAAGCAATTAGGAGAAACGTCCCACCCACAATTTTCGTTGAGCGATTCTGGAAAATCTCACAGAGATTGGAGAAAGGAGCGATAGAGGATGGATACGTAATCGGTGGATTGATGGATATTCTTTCGAAAGAAGTAAGGGCAGATTCTGATAATCTGTCAAAGGATCAAAATAATGACGCAATCGAAACAAAAGACGTCGGGCTATGGAATGAAATATTCATGCGCTCATATTCAATCAATCCAGCCTGGGAATCGGAATTAATTCGAAGGGAACGGTTGTTTTCAAATGATCGAAATACTGTACTATTTCTCGCGAGGGAAAAAGGTGAAGCTTGCGGCTGCTTGCTTTTGCACAAATTCCCAAGTGACTTTGTCGGAATATATTGTCTGGGGACACTTCCGGAAAAGCGAAATCGTGGAATAGCTAAAACATTGATGATGACCGCCGAAGGTTACGCTGCCAGAAGCGGAAGTAAATATCTCACATTGCAAACTGTGGTTAGAGACGGTGTTACTCCTATGTACGAAAAAATGGGATTCAACGTCGAATTCGAAAGAGATGTCTTGCAACTGCCGTAGTTATTCTTAGTTATCGTCAAAATCCCGTTTCAACTTTTTATACCAGAGCAGAGTTTCAGCTCGAGATCTGAATGTCTAACGTGCGAGCGGGAAATGCAAACCTGTTTTTCCTTGAAAAGGGTTCGGGCGTGCCGATTATTTTTGTGCATGGAATCCCAACCGATTATCGAGTTTGGGACGCTCAACTTGAGGTATTCTCTAGGAATTTTAGGGCAATTACCTACAGCCGGAGATATGCGTTTCCAAACAAGCGAGAGGGTAATGTCTCGGACAGCACAGTTGAGAACAATTCCGGTGATCTAATTGCACTTATCGAAGAGCTTGGTTTGCGCACAGTCAATCTCGTCGGCCATTCATTTGGAGGGTTCGTCGCAATCTATACGGCGTGGAAGCGTCCTGACCTTCTGAAGAACCTTGTTTTGATTGAACCTGCCATTCCATCGATGCTCGTTAGAAACGAGAAAAACCCATTCGAAACGCTTTGGTTCTTATTGACAAATCCAACGACAGCATTCTCGGCGAGGTGATTCCAAACCGGACTGCTAAAGCAATCACTCAAAGCGTATGAATCAGGAGATTTCAGAAACGCGGTCAAATTCTTCTTTGACGGAATTATTGAAAAACGCGGTGCATTTGAAAAGGCGCCTCCTAATCTTCAGAGTATGATGATTGATAATGGGCGAAGCATCGGCGAGCTGGAAACAAAATTTCCGATATTTACTCCTTCAGATGCTTCAAGGATTATCTTGCCCACACTTCTCGTAAAAGGAGCCAATAGTCCGAAGTGGCTTCAGGCAATTGTAGACAAGCTATCAAATTCCATGTCTAATTGCACGGTAGTCAAGGTTTCTGGAGCCGGACATCTGCCGCACATCCAAAATGCTTCGGAATTCAACGCACGTCTGCAAGAGTATCTGAGCAAAATGAATTGAACGCAGGGAATGATATATCCCTAGTTTATGTGTGCGAATCCTGTGTAAACATTGCAGTGGGCATTATCTCCTTGCCCCTGCTCGTCCTGATTGCTTCATCGTATACCGCTTTTGCGGCTGCAGCGAACTCGATACCGAGTCCCAGTCCCTTGTAAAAGAGAGTAATCTGTTCATCGTTCTCTCTTCCAGGACTCTTTCCATTGACTACATCACTGAGCATTCTCATCCGATTGACGTACTGTTGGTAAGGTTCATGTCTTACCGTCTCGGCGAAACGATCCATTCCTCCGACGACTTTGGCCTCGCCTCTTCCGAGCTGACTGGCAACCAAGACGTCAGCCTTCTTCCAAGTAGCGTCGTCGAATTCGTACTGCACAATGCATCCCAAATGCGTACCTTTAGCGATCCAATCCCCATTACAGACAGCCTGCCTCGAACTTGAGGAAGCAACGATTATGTCTGCGCCAGTGACCGCCTGTTTTGGTTCATCCACTGGAAAGAAATCGATCCCCATCTTACGGCTCATCTCGGAGCAAAACTCCCTTCTTCGAGATGGAGTCGGACTGTAGACATTGACCTTCTTGATGTCCCTTGTCGCAGCGAGCGCTGGGATCTGTGTACCCGCCTGCCAACCTGCTCCGAAAAGGCCCACGGTTGAGGAGTCTTTCCTCGACAGGTAGTCAGCTCCGACTGCACATGTGGCTGATACCCTTATCCTGCCGATTTCGCCATCGTTAAGAATAGCCAAGAGTTCGCCGGTTTTGATGCTGTAAAGATAGATCAGTCCGACATACTTTCCGTATGGCGTGACGGGAATCTCTTCCTGACGCAGTATCCCATCTTTTACTCGCAGAGCTACGTTCTCTGAATCCGATCTTTGCGCGACTACGCCCAACCCTACGCTACCTCCTTCCATGGTCACAAACCTGTATGCAACGTCCTCACGGTCGGTTGGGAAGATCAAATCGCGCCTTACCCAAGTTGCGGCCTTTTGTTTTCCGAGATCTGCGTAGACGCTCCTCACTGCCTCGACGCACTTACCAGGGCTGAAGAGCTCAACTACATCGGCGTCGCTGAGAAAAAGAGTCATATCTAGTTAGAGCATCCCATAGGAAAGGTCAACCTGATTTACAACGCCAGTGTTTCTATATTGAGAATTAATACTTTTTTCAAGCTATTCTAGACTTCGTCTTGGTAGGCAATTATTTGGTTCCAAATTCGGCAAGATTAAGGTTGGAGTTCAACAGTTTGGCCAGAACCAGAGTGAAAATGGGCTCGGAGGAGCCCGGCTACGTGGCCTAACTGGGCTGTGTGTACTACATTGAAGATTGTCGTGCTTTTTGACTCGTTCCCAGTCATGATTGCTCTAATTTACAAGGTGGAATTTAAACATTCGATTAGCTTTCTTATTGCGCCCCTGATATGATTCGCTTCACGAAATATTATGGAAGAAGAGCAAAGAAGCATCCCTATTTTCCGCTAGTTCGAGGAGAAGCCGAAATACTGTCGTAGTGCTTCTCCAGATCGGGAGCAATCACCGCGCAGAGCTTGACATTGGCTACTATTTGTATTCGAGTAGAGATTGGTTCCTTCGGATGAGCATCTTCTTCTCAACCCCGAATGGCGATGACAGGAGTGCGCCAGCGGATTATGAATGCCCCTTTGACGAACTAACAGAAACATTTTCTGAAATAAAGCGGATCCTGGTGAACCAACGCAGGTTGCCGTTTGTGTTTCTGAGAATAATTCGGCACGCGCTTATATATTTCCTTGACGCGATGAATGCGCTGCTTGTCATCATTATCAACTGCTGAAATCTTTAGGCGTACGAGGCTGCTCTTCAAAAATGTAGACAAGCTCAAACAAGTAGCTCTCTTCGGCCACCGCGCTGAGGAAGAAGATGGACTGCCAAGAGCGGAGATAGAGAAAATCGCCTTCTCTCATGCGGGATTAGTACTTCGTAGCTTGACTGAGTACAATGTAAGAAGGATGTGTGGCGAGGCGGTATACGGCGCGGGACTCCAGAACTACACGCAGGGGAGGGTCTCAGACAAGAAGTTTTCGAAGAACACTCTTTCAGGAAAGCTGGATGAGAGCGGCAGGAAGTGGCTATCCAGCCGTGACCCTCAGTTCTTCGAACCCATGATTACGCTTGAAAGAAACTCGAAGAGACCGCTCATCTCCGGCGGCTGTGCCTGCTCTCTGGCGAGCGAAGGAAGTTTATGCGCCCACATCGCCGCTCTCATGATCGCTTGGGTCAGGAAACCCCAGGACTTTGTGGAGGGTGGCAATGACCAGACAATGAAATCCGAGTTCGAGGAGGCTATGCAGCGCGTTGTGGACTCGCTCAAAGAGCTGATCGGCTGCATCGAAAAGGGCAGTTCGAGTACTGATGATCTACGGCTGCTTCAGAAAACATACTCAAAGCTCAGGCTCTGGGCAGACGATGTCAAGGAAGCAAATGGCGGCGCTTTGGCAATACGCGGTGCACAACCAGACAAGGATTTGCGACCGCTGATTCGTGAATTCTCTGAGACGCTCAACTATGTGTCCTTTGCCCTAATGTTCGCTATTGAAAGCAAATACAAAGTCGGAACAACCGATCTCTACAACATGACAACCGTATCCACGTTTGCAAGAGTGCTCGAGTTGTTCGTCGAAAGCGAGGGTCGCAGAAAACCGGTTGACCCGATTTTAGTGAGAGGCAAAAGTGGAAGAAAAAGGGAAATGTTGACCAGCCCTGCGACAGTTTCATCGCACACTGCGAGGAGCTGGGACAGCTTGGTGGAAAACTTCTCCGGCCGCTAGTTGTTTATAGAACATGTGACAAATCAAAACGAAATGTCTGCAGGGGCATTAGCCGAACTCGACTCGAAGGCGAAGAGCGCGTTCGGTTCTTACGTGGTGAGAAAGGAGCTCGTGCAATCGCACGAGATAAGCAGGCTGCCTCGCTTCATCTCAGAGTACCTCGTGGCAAAGTTCTACCCTTCGGGAGAGCCGACACAAGACGACATACGTAAGCTTCAGGATTTCGTGACCGTACACTTTCCCGAGCTGAGAGACAAGGACAAGATACTGCATGACATCATGACGCAAGGCAGCTACACGCTGATGGACGAGTTCAAGGTTGAGACTGACATCAAGGGAGCAACGCACCGCCTTTTCATTCCCTGTCTGAACATAAGAGACGCAAAGGTTCTCCCGACAATTCTGGACGAGAACACAGACCTGCTCCGTTCCGGGATGTGGGGCGTTGCGACGCTCAAGTACTTGCCCGACGGGGATCAGACGAAGGAAAGTGACACTTCTCCTGTGTTGATGACAAAGTTCACCCCATTCGAAGTGGTCAACGTCAAGCTTTCCGAGTTTGCCTCGAAGCGGCAGCTCTTCACAAGGAGTGAGTGGATCGACCTCCTCGTAAGGAGCATTGGGCTGAATCCAGATTCGTACAATCATCACCAGAAACTCTTGCTCTTGCTGAGACTCGTTCCCCTCGTGGAGCCAAACTGCAACGTCCTGGAATTGGGACCGAAGGCAACCGGAAAGACCTACCTGTACAGGAACATATCGTATTCGACGAGGCTGATAGCTGGAGGAAGGGTGGGCCCGGCCACGCTGTTTTACAACATCGCGACAAAGACAGTGGGCGAGATCGGTGTGAGAGACTGCGTGGTGCTGGATGAGATAGGCAAGCTGACATTTTCAAACAGCGAGGAGATGATCGGAAAGCTGAAGGACTACATGGTTGACGGCTTCTTCGAAAGGGGTCCAAAAAAGGCGCACGCCAGCGCTTCAATGGTATTCATGGGCAATGCCGAGTTCGGTTCTTCGGGTGATTCTTCAGCACCATCAACAAGAGATATTGTCAGCGCCCTCCCTCATTTCATGAGGGACTCTGCTCTCCTTGACAGAATCCATTGTTTCATCCCTGGATGGGAGCTTCCAAAGATAATGCAGTCGAGTGAACACCTCGCATCCGGGTACGGAATCGTTGCCGACTACCTTTCAGAAGTGTTTCACCAGATGTCGATGCAGGGATCGTACTCGGACATTTTCTGGGACAGAGTGAAGATCGAATCCTCAACGCAAGAAGGCGTCACGATAAGGGAGGAGAAGGCGATCAAGAAGGTGGCTTCGGGGATGCTCAAGCTACTCTGCCCCGACAAGGCGTGTGAGGAGCAGGACATCACAATAGCTATGAAGGTGGCGGTGGAGGGCAGGCAGAGGGTGAACGCGCTTCTAAGCTCGATCTCTCCAGAGGAGTTCGACAAGGACAAGGACATAAAGTTCTCTCCAAAATCCGCTTCGATCCCGTAAGACAAAGGGGAAGTCATGTCTTCCTTCGACACTCCGTGGGTTTTGGCAGAGGTATAGCTGGGCCCACGTTGCCGAAAGAGGCGCGAACGTATCTGTTGTGTATGAGTCACACGTCACGCGCTCAAAAGTCTGGTCGTCTCCGCAACCGAGACTAGTATTCGCAACTCCCCAGATTGTTAGAAACGATCTTCGCACCGGGTCCACTAACCTTTAGGAAGTAGTCTATCACGACGCGTCATTTGTTTAGTACTAGCCACTTTTCCTTTTCCTTGATCCCAAATGTCTTCGGTCGGGCATACCGAGAGATGGCAATCAATATAGCTCAAGACATAAGACAAGGGAACATGAACGGCAGATAATTGCAAGACTGCACGCTGAATTTCGACAAGGGAACCATAGTAGTGAGAGGGGATGTCAGGATCCCAAACACTTCGTGGGACGAAAGAATCAAGTCGTTCAGGGCTCAGGCTCTTCACTACAGCGAGATTGTGCAGTACCTGAAGCGGAGCGCTCTTCCATTTTCCGACTTTGTGCAGGAAGGTTTGATGCCCTGCCCAAATTTGAGCTGCCCATCCATAAAGCTCAGGGGATACCAGAAGCAGGCTCTTACGGCATGGGACAAGTCGGGAAGGAGGGGAACTATAGTCCTCCCGACAGGATCTGGAAAGACGGTCATAGCCCTGAAAGCTATTGAACTAGTTAACCAGTCTTCAATCATTCTTATCCCCACTCTTGATTTGTTGGAGCAGTGGAGGAAAAGACTCGCAAAAGAGCTCAACGTAGAGGTCGGAGTATACGGCGGCGGCGAAAACACGCTAAAGCCAGTGACAGTTTCTACATACGATACCGCATACATTAGGGCGGCCGAGCTCGGGAACAGGTTCTCCCTTCTCATCGCAGACGAGGTCCATCACATCGCTTCTGAAGGGTACAGGCAGATCGCCGAGATGTTCGCGTCTCCCTACAGGCTAGGGCTGACAGCCACATTCGAGAGGGAGGACATGCTTCATAATGAAATCCCACGGCTCGTCGGTGGGGTCGTGTTCCGGATGGAGCCTGAAGATCTGGCCGGCAGGTACCTCTCCAACTTCCGGATAGAAAGGCTCAGGGTAGACCTCAAGGAAAATGAGGCGCAGGAATACGAGAAATACCACTCAATATTTAGAGACTACCTGACGAAGAACAGGATAACTCTGAACACCCCAATACAATTCCAGAGGTTTGTGATGAGGAGCGGCAGAGATCCGGAAGCGAGAAGGGCGCTGCTCGCAAGGAACAAGGCTCAGAAGATTGCCTTCAACTCAGAATCCAAGATAGAGAAGCTGGAGGAGATTCTGAGAGAAAATAGGAATGAGAGAGTGATAATATTCACTCAGCACAACGATCTGGTGTACAGAATTTCAAGGAGGTTCCTGATCCCCTTCATAACTCACACAACGAACAAGGACGAAAGACACACCGTTTTGGAGCTCTTCAACAGCGGAGAGTACAGGGCCGTCGTCACATCCAAGGTTCTGGACGAGGGGATTGATGTCCCTGAAGCTTCGCTCGGAATCATCCTCAGCGGAACGGGAAGCTTAAGGGAGTTTGTGCAGAGGCTTGGCAGGGTCTTGAGAAAAAAGACTGACAGAGACGCAAGGTTGATCGAGATAGTATCAAGCGAGACATCGGAGGTTAACACGAGTTCGAGGAGAAGGAGGGGCCACCGAGATGGTGCGTCATCTTCATTGTCTCCTGAAAAAGCGTCGTCCACAAGCTCTGGAAGATCATATCAATGATTGGTATTGAAGAATCTCGGATAGATTGGATACAGCCAACTCGTTCATTCAACTCCAAGCAACTGATTTGATCTCGCTAAGTCGAACAAACAGGGGAGGTTGAAGTCTACATATGCTTCCATCAAATCTACTGAGAGCAAGGGTTTCGAGAGGAGGCGCGATAAGGCTCCTATATGCATCTCCCGTTACCACCGCAGAACTTGCGCACAGCCTGATCGACATTTTCAGGAAATCTCAGGGGATGAAGAAAGGTGACCTATTCGAAAAGCTGGAAGAAGCAGAGTCGACTGGTGATAACGGCAAGAAAACAGACTCCACCATGGTAGACCATGACTACAAGCTCGTGAGGGGGCTTTCGGAACTTCTGATGAGGATGTGCGTTTTTGAATCTGAAAGAACTGAGATAGATCCCAAACGTGCAAGGGAGCTTGTCTTCAGGAAAGCAAGCAAGAGCAGGGCTACTTCAGTTTCAGAGATTGGTCGGGTGATTAGCGAAGCGGCCAGCGAGGTGGGGAAGAAGGAAGAAGATCTTCAAAGATCGCTCTGGGCCGACCTCGACGAAGAGCTCATCATGAAACAGTTTAACCCGCCAAAGAGCGCGGAAGATCTGATCAGGTCATACAACCTGTCCCTAGCCCAAACCGCTCTTTTCAAATGTTCAAGGTTAGAGTTCACGGCCTCCGGGAACTGGAAGAACATCTTCTGGGGAATCAAAAGGCTCGGAATGATGTACGTAGTAGAAGCAGTCAATGGCAGTGGGAGCAGCAGTAGCAGCAGTAATAATAGAAGCAACAACATCGGTGACAAACCCGATTACTTGGTTTCTCTCGACGGCCCTCTTTCGCTTTTCAAGTGGACCGACAGATATGGGACCTCACTTGCCAAACTCCTTCCTCAGATAATAGGAAACGAGTCTTGGAGAATAAAGGCACAGATAGTCGATAAGAGGAAAAACAGGATCCTTTCCTTCGAGGAATCGAGCGAAAACACAAGCGGGTTTTTTCCCACTGATGAGGCAATTGGAGGCAGACGACTGTACGACAGCAGCGTCGAAGAAAAGTTTGCAAAGAGTTTTGCCTCCCTCGGCGATACGGGGTGGACTCTCAGGAGGGAACCAGAGCCGCTCTTGACTGATCCTTCGCCCGAGACTGGGATCAGGCATATCATAATCCCAGATTTCAGCTTTGAGAAACGGGGTACGCGGAAGAAGGTCTATCTGGAAATAGTGGGATTTTGGACTCCAGAGTACCTGACAAGGAAGCTCGAGAAGCTCTCACTGCTCCCGAAGGATTCTGTTGATATCATAATAGCCATCGACGAGGATCTGGTATGCTCAAGCGGCGGGGATAGGAGGAAGTTCCTTCATCTTGTTCCTGCTCTAAACGAAAGAAGGGTGGTCACCTATTCATCAGGGAAGAAAGTTCCTCTCGCGCCGATTTTCGAACACCTCAAGCTGATAGACGATGAAATCGTAAAAGGAGAGACCCAGCGGATTTTGGAAATGCTCAGAGGGGCTGAATTCAAGCAGGATGTGATCCGGCTGGAAGAGATTGCCTCGAACTGGGGCGTCACCCCCAAAGCAGTACGTGCCGCGCTCGTATCAGAGGGTGTGAATGGATATTCCAAGATCGGCGACCATTTGGTCAGCGAAAAGAAACTAGAAGAAGTAAGAAAGAAAATAGAAGTGCTCATTCACCGCACTGCCGGACATACTAAAAATGGATCAACAATAGCAGAAGTAGTGGGAGCAAAAGCAGAGGAAGAAGCAAGCCTGATGGAAGTGAACGATGCCATACAGTCGTGCGGCCTCGATCCACCCGGCGTTATAGAAGCGTTGGGTTACACCATTGTCTGGGAGGGACTGGATATGGATAAGAGTAGGGTGATCAGGGAAAAATGATCCAATCTGAAACTCCACGATTCAGTGTGGTGCTACGCCGAATCGCAATTTCGCATGGCCAATGTGTTTAGGACTTTTTTCAATTCAACTACTTCAAATTGGCAGTTTTTCCAGTCCTGCTCCTAGCAGATTATAATGTCACAGTTAGCGTTTCAACAGCGTCGTCCGGTTGAATTTCCCGGTCGAGCTTTTTCTTGACTTGGCGCAGAAAGTCTATAAGTTGCCTGGTGTTGGAAATCCTAGTTTGGGACAACTGAATACAGACTCAGATTTTCTTTGATGCTTTCTTCATCAGCTGGAATCTCTCTTGTCCCAGTCGACTCTAGAATAGTAATTGCGTCCTTCAGAGATTCGTCGCTCGGAATAAACTTGTACAGTGTCTTGAACGTCGAAAAGAATCATTGAACACAAGGTACGCAGTCGACACCAATGTACTTGTACATTGGTTGCTAAAGTCTGATGGACTGAGAGCAAAGATAATCAATAGTCAGACGTTCGCCAAAGTCTAAGAAAGGTAGCAGAAACATCGTTGAACAATATTTCGTACTCTTAGTCCATAATGCAGAATCATGTTGTGAAACATGGCTTTCCCTCCCTCAACATCTGAGAAGTTCGTGCGTTCAAACGCACATGGAGTTAGGGCAAGCGCCGCGGGTTACCTTAACTTACTCACTCACGTGCCACGTTCTCGTCTCTCGTTTCCTCTGTCCCTAATCTTAGCACTCGCTCGAATTTAAGCGTTCGACCCGGTTGCTTCTCAAAGCCAAGCCGTAGCATTTGCGGTACATAGAACAAAAGTTTGAGCACCTACGCTCCTCGTGATCTACGGTTAACGCGAAATCAGGTTAACTACATTTAAGCATGGGGTGACGGTTAACATTTTCCGCCGAGGAACGATGTGTTTGTTCCAATCGTATCAATTCTCCCTATCTTATTCAATTTGAGTGACAAGAGATAGCTCAGACTGACTGGTTTGTAGTCTAACAGCTCACAGCTGACGTTGATCGTCCTCTTCTCTCCTTCGACGAAAGGATAATCTCTCACGTTATTGTTGTGTTTGTCGCCGTGAATGACCCAGGCGCGATTTGCTTCCACCCACCTTCGAAGGTCGTCGGGCAGTTCATTGGGATCGTGTGCTACAGCGAAGCACTTCGTTTCCTTCTCGTATTCGTCCCTGATACTGAATTTGTCGAATTGGATAGTTCCCACGCTATCATCGTCATGGTTACCCTTTACGAAGATCTTTTGTCCTTTTAGTTTTGGCCACCAGTATTTCGAAGGCTTGCGATCTCTTCCAAATGTTAGGTCGCCGAGAAAGTAGACCTTGTCATTGTCCCCTACTGTACCATTCCAGTTTTGAATAAGTACACTATTCATTTCGTTGATATCTTCGCAGAAGGGTCTTGCGGTATAGCTGATGATATTTCCATGGTCAAGATGAAGGTCGCTGATGAAAAATATTTTGGGATTACTCCTCATGCGTGAAAGCTGCCCAAGCAATCTAGAATGCTTCAGTTCGATCCCCTTCTCGACCCTGTACGCTTTGAGTGTCTTGCGCCATTCGCTCCAATCTAGCGCCTGCTCACGCGTGAAGAGCTTCTTCCGAACCAGATCGTATTCCCGATCAATTCTGCCTCCTTGATCAAGTATTGTCACCCTCAGCGCATCTAGAGGGAGGTATGGCCTCCCTTTCTTGATGTGGAGATTTTGTCCTTTTGCCCCATCTCTTCTAGAATGTTCATTGCTTAGGAATTCCCAAACACGTTGAAGGTCATCGTCAGAAAGATCCCATCCAATAGTAATGTGGAACCAGGGGTCATTGTTCTCGTGATCCCAAGGTTGTACACTCGGGAAATCTTTGCTCAAAGCTCTTACCAACTCCCTTCTAAAGGAGAGAAGTTCAGGACTCGGCAGAATTCTGAACGCAATTACGTTGCCCTCGGTGCCCCTAACCTTCGATTCGTAGTCGTCGACAAGATAAGGGAGAGTGCTATGCTTGTTGCATACTCTTTCGAGGAGTTTCCGTAGTTCCGGCCACTTGCGTTCCGGGACTTCGGCGTTTCCGTACAAAGTTAGATGCGGAATCTTTGCAACCTTTCCGTGGCGTACTAAATCGTTTGCTGCAACTGCATTCAGCACAGACCTAAAGCGGAAGTCGCCCGGCCTGACCCTAAGCTCGACGAGCAAGAATACTCACTCCCCTTCCCTGCCAAATCCGCGAATGCAAGGATTCCGACGCGTCAGCTGAAGAACGTATCGTCCACACCTTCGGGTTTGTCTCTTATCGTAAAATTAGTTGTTAGATACGGCTTCTCTAGAAATTGGGTAATTGACCATGAGCTCAATTACTGGCTCCAAAGGGTTCAAGGAGACATGGTCCAATTTCAAACAGCAAACAAGAACAACTCCAGTCACGCCTGGGATGCGATGGTGGACGATGATACGCCTCAGCTTGAAGAAGGTGAGGTAACACGCGATTTCACTTCCACCGAGCAGTCTTCTCCATACGGGGAAATCGCTCCCGCAAAGCATGACGTTTCCAAGATTCTCGGAGAGGACCCGGCAACCATCGGGAACGCACGTTATTGGCTCATCCGTGGAACCTTTGACTCTGTGAAGGACGCACGTATCTACAAGCAAATAGAAAAGGCCGTTCGCCATCTCAAAGTGAGAGACTCGGACAGATACCAGCTCCAAGAACGCATCAAGAAGAAACTCCCAAAGACCCAGAATGAAACTGGACTCGCCATGAAGAAAGCTATTGCGGGCCTGTTGTACAGCGAAACACGAGAGTTAGGCGTTCCAGTTGATGAGCTGCAGAGATGCCTCGCGAACTCTGGAATCGACCTTAGAACGAAGAAGCTCAGGTTCGTTACGAGGAGGAGCGAAGGGTGCGAACAACATCCTCCTTCTTCCTCGTCACTTGTCGATCACATACTTCTCAACGGACAGAAACCAAGAGATAAACCAGTAGTGGAACAAATCGCATGTGGCTATTACGAAGTATCGCTAGTGCCGATGCTGGACGAGGTGCTAGGAGGAGGCGGTGATGTGAAAATCGCTGTCGGCTGCGATTGTGCCATATGTAGCTTCGACGGGGCAGACATCAGTAGAGACGGCAAATCGGCTGTTATGCGTGCGAGCACGAAGAAGAGCTGCTTTGCAGCATTTCGCATGGCAAACAGAACGCTTCCCGCTGATCTGCAGCCTCTCGAAGATGAAAAGGGGCGACAGGAAAGAATGGAAAAGAAAATACTAGCGATCTACAGTCCCTTTTCTGACAATCATCCGCTCACAAGGGCACTCGCGATTCGTACTTGTTGCCTAGCTCAGCTACAGTCAGAGTTCCTGAGATGCTACAGGGAGCTCACGGAGAACGGGACCGCAGGAACATCGCCAAGAAGCCTTGCAAGGAAAGCGGTCTTTGCCGCAGACGCTCGAGTCTACGCACATCTGTCTAGGGAGAGGAAACTTGCGGCGTGGGAACTCTTGATGCCCTCGCTTTCGCATCTGAGCGCTGAGGACAGAAGGTATGCGCTGGTGAGCGGGATATGCATCCCGTCAGAGTTCGCTTGAGCGAGGGAAAAGAAAAATGACTGAAGCAGTTGTTAGCAGTGGCACACCTACCCTGAAGGAGATTGAGCTTTCAAAATGCGACATCCATCCACTGTTCAAGAACATGAGGTTCGACTGCGCCGAAGACATCGAGAAACTTTGCGAATTGATTCACATCAACGGTCAGCAGTTACCGGGAATCGTAGTTCCCGTACCTGGTAACGAAGGTTACTACTGGTCGACTATTGGAAACAGGCGGTTGCTTGCGTGCAAGATGTCAATGGAGAAGTACGGCACGCCAGAGACGTTCCTTGCGATGATCAAAGAGGATCTAATAGATCAGGACATCGTAATCAAAAAGTACGTCGAGAACTTTTCGGAAGATGGTGGTGGCAGAAAGGATCTCTCTTTTCTCGAAGAAGCTTCCTCTCTCAGCGAGATGATTTCTAGATTCCCGACAGAGTTCAGAAAGAAAGTTGCAATAGGCATGAACGCGACGGAGGAAGCCATCCAGAGAAAAGTTGACTTGTTCAAAAGGCTGGATCCTGCGATGGTGGCCGACCTCCACAGGTTGGAGCGACACGTCGTCCCACCATTCTATTTCACGTACGAACACGTGGAATCCCTCATATCACTCCATCTTGGTAGAGAGGCAACGCTCAAGATTGCGGCGCTAGTTGCAGAAAGGCGGGCATCTCCGTCGTTTGTAGATGCTTACGCGCTTGCACTCGACACTGGAAAAGTAGGTGAACCTGAATGGCTATACACGATATTTCCGGATATCGAGCGACGGAGAGAAGAGGAGAAGAAAAAAGACAAGATTTCACAAATGAAAGAGGTGGCAACAGCTCCTTCTTCTAATTCCGCATTTCTAAAGAATGCAGTCAGCGTAGGATGCTTCCACTGCGGTTTCGAGAATCCACTCAAATCAACTCTCAAAGGAACCGTTAGCTTTCTGAATCCATCCGATCCAATTCACAAGGAATCGATGGAACCAATTTCATATCTCTTGCCTCCCAAGGTCTGTTGGAACTGCCATAAGCCATTCTCAATAATTGTGCACGGACGGACGAAGATCAAGTCGATTCCTCCAGTTGAAGAGAACGACGAGTACGCTGGAGAAGAGTTAGCAGGTACATTCGAATCAAAGCTAGGGCTTATCGACTTCGATCAAGATGCGGCGGAGTGCAAGGAGGGTTGCTTGCTTTGCCACTGGATCTTTGCTACCATGAAGGGAAGGTTCAAGCTTGACCATGCGACGGGACGGTTCACTGTCAACGCTCAGTAAATGATCCAAAAAAGTCAGTTCGACCCCGCAATTCGATCAGCCTTTGCATAAGCGGGAAATCCGATGAATATGCGATTATCCGATGGATATCGGATTTCCTTAAATACAATCGTCGAGACAACTAGCATGTCGTAAGACGATGGTTAAACTAACAGCCCCGCAGACATCCAAAGTCATCAACTATCTCCTTGCCAACCCCAGCACATCTCAGGTCGAAATTTCAAGGAGTGTAGGAGTGTCACGAGATCTCGTCAACCATGTCGTCCACGAATTGGAGGCTCCAGGGATAGTTTTGCAGGAGGCGCGCGAACATCTGGAGCTCAAGGATCCTCTCAGGCTGCTTGAAGCTCTGTCAATCCAGCGTCCGCTGTCAAAGCATCTGATAGCCGAATTCAGGACGGAAGAGTCTGATGTGACAAAAGTTGAGAGGATGGTAAGAAACGCGGCCGCTCATTTTTCAGATAGTAATGGCTATGCACTCACATGCTTTTCTGCTCTCTCCAAATACATTGAATACTACATTACTTATCCAACAGTGCACGTGTACTCTGAAAGACCGGGCGAGCTTCGCAAGGGTCTCGTCGAAGGAAGAGGGGATGTTGTGGTTCAAATTCTAAAACCAGATTCTGAGCTGATACTCGGAAATGCAAGGCGGATGCGTGACTTGATGCTAGTCGAGCCTATACAGGTCGTCATCGACCTCTTCTGTCTCGGGGGCGCGGGGCGCGACGGAGCGATGAAGCTTTACGAAAACGTGAAACAAGTTGGCGGCAGCAATAAGAAGGACAAGGTTCAGATCTCCACTAGTAAGAGGATCGTACGAAGAACTGCTTAGTTTCCTCCACTATTATCGGCACTTCGGAACGCCGACAATCATTGGAGGGTGGGCGGTGTATTTCTACAACCCGTACTATGGGTCTGTTGACATAGATGTCGTGGGGCCCAGCTTCAGAGGGTCCTTCTACGAAGTAATTGAGAGGTATGAGCGATCCCATGGATACGCTATAATTCCGAACGAGCCTTTCGGTATAGAAGTCGTCGCGAGCAAGCCACTATACAGAGGCAAGAAGAAGATCGGCGAAATGGAGATCGACGCTTGCAGTTACGGACAAAACTCAGCCAGTCTGTTCCATGAAGATGAAACAAAGCATCTCCCATACTCCCTCTGCGGGCGAGAAGATCATCGAAGGGAAGCCGTCATAGCAAAAGACCGTATCTGCTACGTTCCAAGCAGAGCCCTTCTGACGCTCTTCAAGGTGAAGGCTAGAAGAGACAGATCATTCGACATCAGTGCGAGGGGTGCGACCATGAATCCTTCCAGGCTTGAGTGGTTGAGAGCGAAGGTCGTCAAGGACGGTTCGGACATCATAGCTTTGCTCGACGATAAGAATCGAAGAGGTAGAGAGCTGTTGAATGACCAGCTTGATTTTGCGCAAATGAAACGGATCGCCTCTGCACACGAGATAACCGATTTGGTGAGAGAAACTCTGCAGGAAGTGCTGAAAGACAATAGCGCGTTTTCTTTATACAACAGATATGTCGAGCGGAAAGCACTGCTACAATCCGTGGAAGCGCTGGACTAACAGTTTAAGCGGAGACTCGCTATGGAAAGCTAGGTACGTGGTCGCAGTGCTGAAGTATGCGCTAGAATCATGGTATACTTGATGCGCAGACGGTTGCAGGTTTCATTTCTGGAAGAAAGAGATGTCTTTTGATGGAGGATGACACGAGTCGCCGCAAGAGGCTCGATCTTGAAACAATCAAGAAGGTGATCAGAAAACCTGACTTCAATCACGAAGGCATGTATGTTGAGGAGGTAATTGTGGATACAGACCTCTACAACAAAGTTGAGAATCTCACGCGGAAAATCTACAGCAAAAGACAATTCAAGTCCGATATCCGGTGGGAGGGACTCTACGTTCCTGTAAACTCAAGAGGAAAGGAAATTTGCATCCCTCTTTTCATAATGAAGTTAAAGAACAATTATTTCCTCCACGTCGATAAAGTCGGCAGTATCATAATTTCCACAAAGGAGTTCGCAACAAGAGAGAATCTTCCAAACCTTGGTTCAGCCGTGATCATCGACAGCAATGAAACTAAAGAATACCGAGTAACGAAGAATCTAGTACTATCTCTTGATGGCTTTCTGCCTGAACTGAACAAACCCAAGGCAATTGAAAAGAGAGTGCCGTATGAATACCGCGGCGGGAAAATCAAACGAAAATATGTTGTTTCGCACAGAGACCTCATGGGCGAACTGACAAAGAAACAAATCTTCAGGAGTTACAGAAGACACCTTCGAAAAGTCAGATCTGTAGATAGGATATCATTGAATGAGTATCTCCATACTGCGGCTATCGCGTATCGCGCGCTCTATCCAGAATTCCGAGACAAAAATTCGCTGGAAATGTACGACAGCAGAGCGGATTTTAGACACGGTGGTATGCTTGATATCAAGGATGCGAACAGTAAAGACGAATACACGAACTGGCTTGTAAGCAGCACATGGTCGGGTTCCCACCCCTTTGAGATAATTGCAGGATACCGCACCATTGGAATCTGCCTAGATCCTCCAAGGAAAAACAAATACTTGCCCCAGGAGGAGAGCGGGTACTATACTCTATCTGCGGGAGGAGCCTCCTACCATAAGACACTAGTTGATATTCTATCGGCCTTCATTAAGCGAAAAGCTCCGGTAAGAGCAGCTGGGCTCAAAGAAATTTTGAACTATCTAACGGGAAAGACGTTCCTCCGAATAGACGAATTCTGGTCTGATGAAACCGTTCCATATTCAACGCTGAAGCAGAGAAGATTATTGAGCAAGGTCGTATGGGATAGGCTTTCATTCGCGAAGCTGCGCCATAGAAAGCGCTGATCGCCGCGTCGCCGCACTACCACCATCCCTCTTCGCAGTGCGGATGGTTAGCTCAACTTACTCGCTCACGTGCCACGTTCTCGTCTCTCGTTTCCTCTGTGGAGCTGCTGCTTCTCTGGATATGAAGCGTTTACTGACTGGGCGAGTACTATACTCCAGATTGGCTTGCGGAATTGATAGTCAACGAAGCTCTTGAAGATGAGACGAAAGAAATACTTGATCCGTCCTCTGGCTCCGGTACATTTCTAGCAGCTAGTATTCGTAGAAAGAAAGAATTGATGTCGAAGAACAAGAAATACTCTGCTTCTGCTCAACTTGACTTGATTATGCGAACTGTCAGAGGGATCGATGTTCATCCTCTTGCAATTATACTGTCAAGGGCGAACTATTTGGCAGCTATTGGACCTGAACTATTATCTGCGCGACGGGGCGCTATTTCGGTTCCTGTGTATCTTGCAAACTCGCTCAGACTTCCTGAGACCGCAACTGATCTGCATCAAGGCGTCAGTTCGTACAAAATTGATGCTGAGAAAAAAATTCTAAGGTTGCCAATACAAATTGCAAAAGATCCTGATTTTACGGATATCGCAATAGAAACAGTTCGCGAATACTCTCACGAGGTAGCCTCTGGGCTTAGCCCAAAGATTGAGGAATTTGAAAACTTGCTTTATCAGAGATTAACCGCTCAACAGAAAAACAAGCTCGAAAAGAATGCTCCAAGCATTCTTCTTGAAACCGCAATCACAATGGCTGATCTTATCAAAGAGGGAAAAGACACGATCTGGGCATTTATTCTGAAAAACATATACAAACCTCTTTTTCTCCAAGCCGAAAAATTTGATGTCATTGTAGGTAACCCTCCGTGGCTTTCGTACCGATATGTTGAGAGTACTGAATACCAAGATTTTCTAAAGAATTTGATAATTGATAAGTACAATATACTCGGCAAGGAAAGAGCAGAACTAATTACACAGATGGAACTTGCAACTCTCTTCCTAGCTAGAGCATCGGACTTGTTTCTGAAAAAGCAAGGAACAATTTACTTTGTCATGCCCAGAAGTGTCTTCGTAAGTGACCAACACTTCAATTTTAGAGATGGAAGTTCCAAGCCTTCAATGAAACTTTTCCAGCTTTACGATCTTGAGGATGTCGAACCTCTTTTCAAAGTGCCTAGTTGTGTTGTGGCAGCGAAATTTGGAACTCCCGCCAAACAAGTCGACGCTAAGATCTTTGAAGGAAAACTTCAGCGGAAAAATGCTAAATTGAAAGAAGCTTTGGCAGTACTCACTTCCACTGACAAGAAATTTCAGTGTTACAGGATCGGGCAGCGCTCATTTCTTGAAAGCGTGGAATTTCAGAAAGTATTACGAGCAATCGAAAAAAGCAAGCCCAGTGAATATTACAAGAATTTTACGCAAGGCGCAACGATTGTCCCGCGTCAACTGTGGTTTGTTGAACCAGTTGTCCACGAGAAACTTGGAATGGACCCTTCTATGCCGAGACTCAAGACTTCTCAAAGAGCAATTGATCGAGCAAAAGAACAGTACGCAGATGTACGAGTGGAAGGCGAAGTCGAATCTAGATTCCTATTCGGAGTCGCCACGGGATCGGAATTAGCCCCATTCTGCTCAACCACACTTCCAGTAGTTGTGTTACCTATTGAGGCAAGTGAAGGCAAGTACCACATGCTTGATGTTGAGGAATCTCAAAGGAAAGGATACTCGGGATTGAAAGAATGGCTTGTAACTGCCGAGAAAACTTGGAAAAAGAAGAGAGGTGAAAAGGCGACCAAGATGAGCATCTACCAAAGACTAAATTATTCGCACTGCCTGACCAACCAGAGTTCAAAAAAGAAATACAAAGTTCTCTATAATGCATCGGGAACATATCTTGTATCGTGTATAGTTAGAAATCAGAAAGAGGTTGTCGAATTAGAAAATTCACGAATTAATATTACTGGAGTAGTCGCCGATGCGAAAGCTTACTGGTTCGATACAAACAACCTAGATGAAGCTCTTTTTATCACATCCATGCTAAACTCGCCCATTGTTGACTCTCTTATCAAACCAATGCAGAGTCACGGACTTTGGGGAGAACGTGATATTCACAAGAAAGTGCTCGAGCTTCCTCTCCCAAAGTTTGATTCGTCGAATAAATCCCATATCGCCATGGTAGAACTTGCAAAAAAAGCACAAGTGAAAGCCGAAACTTTGATTCCAAGTCTTGAAAAGAAGTACGTCGGGATAGGAAAAATTAGACAACTTATCAAGGTCGAATTGGCAGAGGAATTACTCAACATAGACAAGATCATGCGCGAATTACTTAGTAAGATTGGTGATTTGGACAGTGGAATGGAAGGCTTTCTCAAGTAGGTCTTTTCGTCATGCCACCAGCAAATCTGGCATGGGCCATGTCCAAGTTCATCATATGCCTGACTCCAATGCAGAACTTCTTTGCTCATCCAGCTGAGTTGGGGCATTTTCTTTCATCAGACGCCTCCCTTTCGGTTGCAACGCTCGCTAGAAAGCAAAATTGCGAAAGATGAAAATTTGACAGCAGGTAGACAACTAAGGCATTGAGACATGAGTAGGTTCATTTATTGGCGGACAGCTCTAAGGGCAGTAGTGTCGAAATGCAACGAGCAGGGAAACCAAGTTCCACTCATTCGCAAAACGAAAAACCTGATTGGCTACTGGATCGCATCAAGACTTTGGAAGGTTACAACGAGAAGGCCCGAGATCTACTCAAACAGACAGGAGAAGTATACGAAGTCGGACCGCAAGCTGTGTTGAAGCTCAGCATTTTAGCATACTACCTTGATGTCTATACCCAGATCATTAAGAAGCGGTTCCCAAAGTCATACTTTCTTGACTTGTTTGCTTCTTCGGGAATCAATAAGATTGAGAACACTGATGAGGTGATATTGGGTTCACCTCTCATAGCTGAATACATTCCAGACAAGAAATTTGATAAGCTCATTCTCTTTGAAAGCAAGGAAGCGAGAGCGAAGGCGCTTCAAAAACTGCTTCCAAAAGCAAAGGTCGTTCACGGTGATGTTAACGCCCTCGATCTTACAAACTACTTCAAGGACGAGGAGGGCAAAATTGTTCCATTGTTCTGCTTTGCAGATCCAGAAGGTATGGAGCTAGATTGGTCTACCATGACGCAGGTTCTGAAGACTTGGTCTGATGTCATGATAAATTACCATCCCGATGCTGTAAGAAGAACCGCAGGTCGAGCATTCAAGAAGGATAAACCGTACGAAGATAGGATGAATAGTTTCTTTGGAACCGACCACTGGAAGCTCTTTCAGACTTTTGAAAGCGACGATGCTTTTTTGAATTTATATATCTCCCAGATTCGTCAATTCAAGGAAATGGTCATACCGATCAGGGTCAGAGGACAGAAGAGTTATTACTATTACATTATATTCGCTGTTAAGAAAACAAATGGTACTCAAGGTTGGATCGATGCTATTGAGAGAGCGAAGAAACACATCGAAAGCTCCGATGCTTCAAGAACGCTGACAACGATCGATATACAGCAAGGGAAACAACAAACGCTGTCCTTTGACTAGAAGAAAAATGCGCGGATATGTTCAAAAAGAATAATGGAGAGCCTATCTGGTCTAAGGAATGCGAGATGTCCTGAATTGGGAGACAAAAGCGCCATAGAATGGACTGACGCCTCGTGGAATCCTACCACTGGTTGCGATAAGGTATCACCTGGTTGCAAAAACTGCTATGCGGAACGTCTTGCTGGCAGATTACAACTTATGGGCAATCCGAAATACAAGAACGGTTTCAAGTTCACTGTCCAAGAGAGCGCCCTAGACCTCCCCCTCAAATGGAAGGAGCCTAGGAAGATATTCGTTAATTCAATGAGTGATCTGTTTCATGAAGAAATGCCCTTTGGGTATCTCAAGAGGTGCTTCGATATTATGAAGAAGGCTGATCGGCACAGATACCAAATATTGACCAAAAGACCTGAAAGGATGCAGGAATTCGCGGAGTTCTATGGAGAAATCCCTGACCACGTATGGATGGGAACTTCGGTTGAAATGGCCTTCTACAAGAAACGGATCGATATTCTGAGAAACATAGAAGCAAAGATAAGGTTCATCAGCTTTGAACCATTGCTAGGAGCAATCGGCAAAGTGAACTTTAGAGGAATTTCTTGGTCAATAGTGGGTGGTGAGAGTGGACCTGGGCACAGGCCGATCGAAAAGGAATGGGTGCGAGAGATAAGAGATCAGTGCAAGACTCAAAAAGTTGCCTTCTTCTTCAAACAATGGGGTGGTGCCACGCCAAAGTCAGGTGGACGACTTCTTGATGGCAAGTTATGGAACCAATACCCTGAACCTGCGCCTAACTACACTAAGCGGACAATGCAACCACTACAGCTAGTATCATAATTGAATCGATCTACCTATTCATGATTGCGAATCGGAGAAACTCTCAGGTCAGTCCTCCAAGGAAGATTCACGCCTGTCTAACCTAGTCAATGGACAGGATTCAAGCCATCGCAGAGTCAATATTCGGAGCTTTATTTCAAACAAAGAAGGAAGCCAGTCATACGGTCCAATTCTATGATTGATTCCTTTTGCTCACGAGCAACAAACTAAAATTCCACGATTACTGAACAATCAATGAGATCCATTGTCGCAGGTCCAAATTCCAAGCGATCCGATCAGTGAAAGTTTCGCACTCTGCAAGAACACACTGGAGAACATTGGGCAACATACTCTTACCATGCGCGCGCTGGATTCGATACTCGATCAATTCATCAACGATGAAGATGCAATCAAGGGCGACGAGACGACCGAACAGATAGATTTCAAACCTCATGATGAGATTTCACTCTCTACAGTTAATCCAACAATTGGAATTCCCAAAACAGTCTATGCGGTTGATTCTAGCAGCATCGTCTTGGGTCAAGGAGTAAAGGGGGGTGTTCTCTTCAGCATCAGAGTTGTCGTTCTGAGCTGGAACCCAAAGGTAGGAAAGAGATCAATAGTGGACAGATTCGAAGTTCCAGGCTTTGTTTCGAATGAGAACAAAGAGGATTTGTATCATGGGCTCCGATCGAAGCTATGGAATCTGAGCCGAGAAGATGTCAAGGCGCCGGAACCATTCAAGATGGTCGACAGGATCAGAAATATTTACGAAAGGTATGCACAGATCGAGATTTCAAAGAAGATTGATGATTCCATATTACTGGTTGACGGATCTCTGACAGCTGATACAGTGGATACTCCTTCAGCTGTGTTGGAAGAAGTCCTGAAGAACGCTGCCACTAATAGCTCCGACGTAGTCGCCATATCCAAAAAGACAAGATTGACTACGGCGTCCGGAACAAGAATACTCGAACTGCTCGGCGAAAATACGAAGATTCCAGCTATAGTTCCAATTTCGAAACTTCTTTCTCCAAGGGCGCCATACCGGTTGCTCGGTGAGGTCTATGTGGGAAGATTGAGTGGTGTGCCGATTTCTTTTCGAATCGATGTGAGCTCAAAGAGAGATCATGCACACGTCTTTGGAGACCTTCTGGCGAGCGTGCCTCTCGAGAGTGGATATCCTGTTCCTCTGATTCATGCGCATGTTCATTGCTATTATAATTCATTTGATGTACTAGGCGTGAGAGCATTCTTGGCCAAGAAGCGCGTCCCGATGACTGAGGAATTTGATATAAGACGGATTCTGTTTGGCATGTATGGCGGAGGAGCTTGAATTAGTTGATAGTTATTGAGAAATACTTTGACCGACTTTCAGTACTTTACAATCCCTTGACCGAGCAGGCAAGAGTTGGAGAAAGTCTCCTAATTCATGAGCCCGGAATCCAAAATGGACCCAATGGAGTAATTGCTCAGATAATCGAGGAAAGACCCTATGTTCCCATGGGAATGAGAGATAGCCTTCTTATCGAATCACTTACACCGGAAATAACCACTAGCACCGCGCAACCAGAAGAGCTGGGTGCTGCTCGTTCTGAACTGCGAAATCAAAAAACTATCATCGCCAAGATCAGACTTAGCGCGATTGTAGACAAGGGAAAATCTCTTCCCTCATCTCTTGTTCCATGGACTGGCTGGAGCCCCACTCCGAGCTCTAAGGTCACAAAGATTTCAGATTCAGAGATTCTCAGATTCATCGATCTCAAGGGAACTACTAAGAATATTGCCTCGATTGGAAAGACTACTGGCGACACTCCTTTTGATTTTAATCTATACTACCTTCACGGCATCAGTACTCTTGTTGGAGGGCGGGGAACTGGCAAGAGTCATCTCGCGAAGAAATTTGCTCTAAAGCTTGTTGATGCGGGACGCCAAGTGATTATTTTTGACATCAATGATGAGTGGACTGCCATGGAAAAAGGCGCAGATGGCAAGGAGAGCCCATATGCAAAGAAAATTGTAAGGGCAAACCCCGGGGAATCACTCTCTTTTGATCTGAAGTATCTTGGAAAGATAGTTTTCATTTCTATGCTGAAGATGATGAATCTTGATCCATCTACCTCTTCTGTTCAAACTCTCATGAACAAGTGGGACGAGCTCGACAGGGAGAAGAAACTCACATTCGATAATTTGAAGAAGACCGCCGAGTCGACAAATGAAAAAGTGAAGGAAGCGCTTCAAACTAGATTTGCACAGTTGGAGAATAGCGGAATAATAGCGTCTGGCGAAAACAATGGAACGAGTATACAGGCGTTGCTTGAAAAGATAAAGGAGGGAGGACTTCTTGTCGTAAACCTCAAAGACAAGCCAAAGATTTCGCAGTACGTCATCGTTCAGCTCTTCACAAGCAAACTTGCGAACATTCTCTCCGATCCAAGATCAACCCCGCTTGTCCTGATTGTCGAAGAAGCGCAGACATACATGAGCAATTTCGATATTGAGGAAATCGTAGCAAGGCTCAGGCACCTGGGGCTCCATCAGATCTATATCACCAACAGCCCACAGAGCTTGACTCCGTTCCTCATGAGCCACATTTCGAACTGGTTCCTATTCAATCTCGTGAATCAGCAGGACATTGAATATCTTCAACGATCTCTGCCCCTTGACCTGGAGTCTGCCAGTGTTCTCATCAGAATGCTTCCCCCCAGACAGGCGCTTGTTGTGATAAACGAGAACTACAAGGACTCGACAAAGAATTATCCTTTCGTAGTCAAGGTTGATCCAATTCCATATCAGACCGCAGGAGTGACAAGAGAGCTTTTTGAAGCTCCTTAGTTAGTTTAGGACAGAATCTTAGTGCTGCTGCTGACAATCGTCAAGCCGGGGCGCATTTTTTATCCCCCTTATGTACTTACTTGCTCTCACTCTCTCTGTCTTGCTCACTCTCTCTTACACTCTCTCCTATCGACACACACGCTCAATACTTGTGTTAAAGTATTGAACGTGATTTCCAAGACTTAGAATTAAGTATTGAAACAAATCGCAAATTGTTTTATGTAACTTTTGCTATGATTGCTCTAACAAAAGAGGCGAATGCATTGCGTAGAAGTGGAGAAATAATGCTGTTCGGTCTAATCTTCTTCTTTGCTGTAATTCTAGTGAGTTTCATGGGCGTATTCTCAGTTCCGATAAGTTTCGTGCTAGGGTTGTTAGGCGTTGCCGTGCTGGTAACGCTCTCAGGATACGGCCTCAGCAAATTTGAAGATAGATTTAGCTGATTATCCGCAGTGCCTGAACCGTTATTCGAGTACGTGTTGCTGATCGGCCGAGACATCTGTACTCGTGGGCATTGGTTACACTTTCCTCAAGAAAGGGACACTGCGTCGAATGCGATTGAGCGCTGGTGAAAAGACACCGCTCCATCGTTTGCCAGTACACATGAAATCAGAGCTATCTATGAGTCTCAAAAGAAGTATGAGGCCGTTCGAAGTCAGAGCAGAATTATGATGAGCATTTACACGCACTTTCACTTTTTGGGCGAGAAGGGTGCCTGGCCTGTAAAGTTGGCCTCGTTCGATTTTAGGCATAAGAGGTTAGAGCGTTACTAGTAAATTAGTTGACACGCTCGTTTTAATCAAAGTCTTTTCCGGCCTTGCTTTGGCCTTAGATATTGGCTAGAATTAGAGACGAAGTTTTACAATGTCCACGCTGTGGATCAGAATGCAATCTGAAACGACTTGTTCCAAGGGACGCATATTGTGAAAACTGTCAGATCAGATTTCTTGATCTTAGAAACTGGGAAATCAAGGATGGGTTTGCAATGAAATTCGTTCCATTAGATAAACACACAGAAGGAATCCATCAATCGTGACCAGCTCCGGATTTGGGGGGGGCTAAGCTTGTGCGGTCGGTCAGAATTGAACAGATGCTTCTTCGCAGCGTAATATCGTAGCGCTAAGCCCAACTTACAAATAAGATTGCTTACAGTAATAGAACTAATCGAGGGTTTTGGAGAAAGAAAAGCTTTCCTTGATTAGCTTCTATATTGGAAGCAAAGATGAAGTCGATACTGTTCATATACGAGCTTTGACTATTCTGATATTGCAGTAAGTAATTTGCCTGACGATGACGATGATAGCGACCGTTCTGTTTCAGACGATGTTTCCGAATGGCTAGAAGATATTTTGGAATGGATCAAGACGTATGGCCTTTGGATTATTGCTGTCTTGATTATCGTTAGCCTTTTGCTTGGAGCAACGTTGTATGCCAATGTCAACTCAGAGCATTATACCACTCTTACTTCTACTCAAACACGAACAACCACAACAATTTCGATAACCACATACACGAATACAACGGAAGTCTCCGAGCTGACATCTCAAGTTAGCAGTCTTACTTCTGTTGTCAATAGCATGAGTTCCGTATCTTCGGCTCAACAGAATCAGATAACTATACTGCAACAACAAGTATCGAACAGCCCAGTTCTGGTTAATGGAACAATAAAGATGGGATGGGGATACACGCCATCAAAAATAACTTTCACGTCTTTCAAATCAACTTGGGTCGCAGGCGTATCCAGCAACAGTTTCAAAATCTATCTTCCGCGAGATGTCTATAACGTGAGTGTGATATACGGTGGATGGCAATGCATATTCACATGCAACTCTTCGCCTTCCCATTCTGTTCTCATACTAAACCAAAACACATCGACGTATTATCACGTAACATATCATGCCTAGGTCAGCCTACTCCATGGGTGAAAAAATGGCGAAAAAGAAACGCAGATAGGGTCTAAAGCAGGTTACGTAACTGCAAAGAAGTTCGTCAATATGGCTAGAGAGATGGCGCTCAAAGCATCAATCTACAATTCCTTCATCACAACGGCGAAGTAAAAGGAAGCATCCAGAGAACACAGAGGAAGGCATCAAAACATCATATTCGTGCAACAGAGCACAGATTCGGCACTATTCGTTTTTCGGGCTTCTAGCCTCATCTGATATGTCGTTCCAAACGGCTTTTTGTTTGGTTATACCATGTTTTGTAGTATATTTGCCATGATCTACTTGCAAATATCACTTCTTCAGAAGCGTCTTTTGGTAAGCTTGAGTACATTAAGCGATAGGTCAAACGTAATCCAAGATTCGACTTGATTCTAGATCCAAGCCAACTAGAAATATTTTGAATCTCTGTGGCGGTGTCATGGTCAGAGTTATCCGCAGTTCGTCTTGCTACGTCTTTAGTAAATTCTGGCGCATCATCCGTGATGGTCATGTCGTAACCGTTTATGAAACAAAAGAATGCCGTTGTCATTAGAGCCGTTCTTTTGTTTCCATCTGTAAAAGGATGGAAATTGATGTATGCATACATCAGTGCGCTTATCTTGCTAAGAAGGCTAGGGAATGGGATAAAATGATAAACATCTGTCTTTACCCATTCAATCGAGCCTTCAACCATCCCCTTCGACATCCATCCTTGATCGCCTCTTAGCTTGATCAAGACATCGTGAAAGTCTTGAACGTATTTGGGTGTAGGATAGATTATCCTGTTTGGATGAGCCAATGACGACTACATGTCGGCTAATCTTTCGAATACTTTTCTGTTTTGGCTCAAAACAGAGTTCGCGAATTGTTCAGGCTCTTGCGTAGTCCTTCCTCCTTTGCTCATTACCAATACTGCGATAGCCACAAAAACGGCTAGTACCGCCACTAGTAATGCCACTGGGATAGCTAATTTCTCAGAATCCATGCCTATGCACAGCCTCGCGATACACTAGCGAAGAACCGCAAATATATCCATTTTGTACCCGCGATCTCATGGAGAATGGCTTTGGCCCAGTAATACCTCTCATTTATGCATTCTTTAGACGGTTCCGTATTCATCTTCTGGTGAAACGCGAGGACGTTTCACTTCGGGTGAACAAGCATCAAACGCTCCGTGGTAGCCGTCAACTCCTACTATCTTATCTCCATGTTTTGCTACCCATAGAAAATCTGCATCATAGACTCTACGCGGCGCCCAAGAACTGTCAGAGATACTCAGGAAGGACTCAAGCGACTCCAAATGATGTCTCTTAACAAACCTGCTTTTGCGCTGAATCGCCCATCCTTGACACAAACATCGATGGAAGATGCCATGACTCAGGCCAATGAAATATTTTCTGCGACATTCTAGGAACTCTCTTGGTTCCATGTCTACCTCGGTGTACTTCCACTTGGAGAACTGCTTAGGAAGCGGAAGCATTTGAATCAACCAATCAGTCTTGGCGTTTCATTATTTCTTGGGTTGAAATGATTGAATCACTGTGGTCTGATTCCTATTCGCTTGAAGAATGGAGGACAATGGGATTATCATTTGTTCTCCTTCCAGCTTCACCATTCCAGGTTCGAATTTCCTTACAAGTACGGACAGTTCGTACGGGTTGATGATTCCTACAGGAGGATTGTTAGACTCAGGTTGGTGAATATTATTGGTAACTACAAGTGGTATGAACTTGGTTGCAATCGGTTTTTTGTCAAGAAATTGTGAGAGGCCGCTGTCCTTATGGAATTTCACATGTGATTCATCCGCCAACCATACTGCTTTGTGATAAATCTCGACCTTGGCTTGAGCAATAATGTTCTTGTTATGAATTGGATGTCTCGACTCGAACTTTTGCTCCTTGCATTCAGTCACAAAGACGAACTCATCTTTCTTCGCGATTACGTCAATGTCAGTTCGACTCTTTTTACCTGTAGGCTCAAAACTTCCTATTATCTCAATGGGTTTTGGATAAACGTCAACAGAGTCTGCCAAAAGTATGTCTCTGACTCTCCTTTCAAATAGTCTTCCCTTAAAATTAGAATCACAAAAGTTGTCAAAGATGTATTCAGGTTGTGAAACTTGGCAAAGAAGCACGCGTTTACCGTTGAACATACTCATTCCGTCCACTTCGATGATAGGCAATTCATTCAACTCTTCCGGATTTGAAGCGGTCAATAGTTGTACAATCTGACCTACTGACTGTTTTCTTCCTGCACTTCTTCTCAGGCTGGTAACTAGGTCGGCTTTGGGTTTTGCATAGACACTGTCACCACTTTTGCGGATTAATTCTAGCATGGAATCAGTCATTTCCAGAAAATTCTCGTATGTGTATCCAAAATACGTCTTGAAATTCTCTTGAAAACCTGGGGCTTCCGAAAGTTTGTTTATCTCCTCGAGTTCCCTCCTAAGAGATTCTCTGTTCTCAGGACTATCGAATCCTTTTGACAGATTCTGCAACGAAGTTCGACCCTCCTTCTTCAGATCTGTAAACCAATTAACGGTGCCAGCGCTACCAACTTCTATGTCTCTGACAATCACGGACTTGATTTTGCTTGATTGCTCATTCACTTGGTCAGGATATCGAATTTCCAGTATGTCATCGTCTTCGTCAACTTCAAATATCGCCGACGTCTCGACTAGACCCTTCAATAACAATTCTCTGTGGACTAACGCAATCAGTTTCAATATGACATTTATTCCAAAGTTTATTGTTCTCCTACTAGGATTGAGGATGGCAATTAGGCCGGTTGCATTCTTTTCTTCCGGTAGTCCAATCTCATATGTATGAATCCAAGCTTGGGTCGTTGCTCAGTTTTCTTCTCTACGAATTTTTTTATCATATTTGCGTTATTTGTCAGTATGTATCCTACTTCCATATCTGGCAAATTTGAAATTGTGGTTCGCCCTTTCCGTCCGTTCAAAAGGAGGATCGGAATGGTCTCTCGAATGGACTTTTCGTACTCAAGCGAAATCTGATAAACCATTGCTCCAGACATCTTTTCTTCAATGAGTTTAGATTCAGAGATTCCCTTGTACACTTCTGTGGTCAGATTGCTCTGAACATCCTCTAGTCGTAGAAGTGTGAATATCCCGTCGAAGCGGCTTATGACTTTGGTTTCATTTACAATGTTGTTGTGTAGCCTGCCAATCATTGCTCTGATTTGTTCACGCCCAGAAATCAGACGCTTAGTTAAGACATCTCACCAATCCAAAGTCCAATTCGTGTCGGGAAAGTATTAGGACTTTGTAATAACTATGGAGATTCTTAGGTCATTTCTATATACATGCAGGCAGTCTGCCTGTCTCTCTAACTATCTCTTGGTCTCTGGCAATCTCTGGCAAGCAGGCATACAGGGAAGCAGACAAGCAGGGGCAAGAAAGAGAGGCTTGAATGGTGGGTTTACGCCAGTCTTGTCCTTGCTAGTTTTGTACAAGATTTTCAAGAGATACAAGTTCATTGGAGGTAAAATGTACTCCAAATTCGCTGGAAAGTGGTATTTGACTGTCCTAATTGTTTTGTTCATTTCATACATCATTTATTTGACTTACGCACTGCAGCCCACTTTGGCAATAACTACTGTCGCGACATCAACCGCGTCCACTGGATAGGTATCAAAATACTCTAACGAATAGTAAATGTCTGAGTGACGACGTCCTAATTTATATTCTCGGGCAGGCATCACAGCTCTGTGCAATGACTACAGAAATGCAAAGCAAGGAAAAACTTGCGGAATCTGAATATTTCCTAGAGCTTCTTCGAAGCAACTTTGGAGACCTAAGAATTATGAAATATTGCTTCTCCGCATTCATGAGCGCAGTTCACAGCACAATGGACATCATGCTGTACGACTGTGCTGAGGCGTTTGAATTGCGTCTCACGCGAGAGGAGAGATTCGAACAAAGAGACTTCGCACTAGTTGCCCGAGCAAAAGAAAATAAAAACGCTTTGGAATTTCTTGCATGGTGGAAGCAAAAGGTGGGACTCCTGAGCAAGAATCCCCTGTGGAATACACGACATGTGATAAACCATCGTGGTTATCCTCCAGTGAAGCAGACTGTATTTGTTTCTGGAACTATTCTGGCTCAATCCAGTGTCAGTTACGAACTTCCTTCTATTGATGAAGTCATCGTTAGTGGTTCCGTAGGGCCCGTATTACCCAGTAACGCTTGGCAGAATATTGTTACAAATCCAGAAATCTATCTTGAGGAGTTTCCAGACATCGACCTTCGAAAACTATGTCAGATGTTATGGAGCGAAGTCGGAGCCATCGTTTCAGAGGCCGAAAAGAAGTTCTTGAGTGCGCGATGATGAGAAATCTGGCTCTAGGTCAAGAAATCACATGAATGCAGAGAGTAAAGGACTTCTGATACATATTGGAGCGGACACATCGAATGATGAAACTCTCGGAATCGTTGGTCCAGTTTTTCATGACAATCAATTTGAATTCATCCCTATCGTTGAAACAATGCCGAGACAAGGTGCTCCAACTTATAGAGACATTAGGTGCACATCACGGCAATCTAGCCCCTACAACAGAAATCTTTCGTTCTACGTTCGTGAGCCCCTTGAACAGAAACCATGTCATTACGACCCTAACCCTGAAGGTTTCACTTATTCCGAGCCTCCTGATGCGAGAAGGGGAAAGCAGTTACTTCGCTTGTTACCAGATGATTTCATTTTCTTCGTTGCCAGTCTAGCCCAGTATTCGGAAGAGAGTTACCGCGAAGTTGATACATCAACAATTCGACGACATCAGGCAGGACAAATGACAAAATATCTGATTGGCTATTTCAAGATAAGAGAAGTATTCCAAGTTGACACCAGTGCGACGGAGCAGTCTCGCCACTATTCCATAAGAATAGCCCGAAACAACGCGGAAATAGATTCCTCTATGCTCGAGGCGGTTGAACCACAAATCAGGATCAACGCTCACTTCCTAAGACCATCTGACCGATTCATATGTGCGGTTGGCAATAGAATCGGAATGAAAGGGCAACAACGGCTGTCTCTGTTATTACCTGAAGCTATCCCGCTTACTGAAGGCTGGCCATTCAAACCGCTTCCCTTCGCCGAAAGGGTTTATGGGAAACTGAACTATCCGAGGGGTCACAAGTGGATTCCTAACGATTTGCGTCCAGATGGATTGCAGACTCTATTGTCCCGGATTTCAGAATTAGGAGAATGAATGGGACTTGCAGCACTCCCAATTTCTCCGTAGCTACGTAATGACTGCTGACACGGGCTTTGCACCTTCTGTAGATAGGGACGGAAGATATCTGACCTTGTGCACTTGTAAAGGATATCACATACGAAGCGTTGCAAATGAAAACGACTGGATAATGGGCACAGTTGGAACAAAACTCGCGAGCCTTCACGACGAGAACAATTTTGAGAGTGTAGTCTATCTAGCAAAGATTACAGAGCCTCCAATGAGTTTCAGAAAATATTGGGAAGATGATAGATTCCTGAATAGATGCGATAGAGTCTATTCCCCGAGGGAGGATGGTGGAGGCTACATGTCGGTGCAATGGAATCCTCACCTCAATAATAATAATCTCGAACCCGACGACACCAAACCTGACAGAGTTTTAATCTCGGATTACTTCTATTATTTTGGCCGCGACCCAATACGTTTGAGCAGTAGATTCCGTCGTTTCGTAGCGAGAGGTAGAGTGACTCGCAAATTCCCAATAGAGTCTATCCGTGAACTCCTCGACGACTTTGAAAGAAATTGTAGCGGGTTACGAAACAAGTGTCGTCCACCTTCCGACCCAAATCCCAGATGTCCTGAGGGGACCCTTTGTAGTGACTAATGTCGGAGAATTATAGCGCGGCGATTTTATATTGTGGCTGGTAATAAATTCGGTATAAGACGAGTTGGAAGACTTTCTCAAGACACTTTCATTGACAATACTGTGCGTCTTCCTACTGGACTTTCTTCTCTTGCAATTCTTTCCAGTTATTCTTCCCCTGAATGTGCTGCTTTCCCATTATGCAATTCTCGTGGCAGCTTCAGGTCTTTCCGCAGCAGCGTTGCTCTTTCCATCGGATTTTCTTTCTATCTTAAGAGCAGACGTTCTTCGCTCAAAGCATTGAAAAAATTGTAGTTTTGAAGATTACCGACCCACGTCGGCATGTTGAATTGCTATTTAAGCAGCACACAACTGCTATCCAAGGGAATTTCCGATGAAACTCGTGCCCAGAGATTCGATTGACTGGAGTACCCGGAACAGCAGGAGTAGAAGTAGAATCGTAGAATTCGAAAACTTGGTAAAAAAAGCGACAATTGAAGAAGAAGCGACTGCAATTAAACTAACTCTTGGTCAAGCGAACGCACTTATTCGTAAAGTTAAGGCCGAAGTTGAATTCGCAGAGGTATTTTCGACTAGAGAAAAAGACGGCACGTACTCTGTCAAGGGATACGCAGAGGTATTTTCGACTAGAGAAAAAGACGGCACGTACTCTGTCAAGGGATACATTCGGGAAGATTTTGTCAAAATTAAATTGGTTCCAAACCCGCAGTTTCTTGTTAAAGAAGTTAGCAAGAACTTTTTCTCAGTAAAATGCAATCACAAGAATTGCAGAGCGGGCGGCGTATTTTCAAAAGAAGACATGGAGTATTTCATTGCTTCGCATCCCGAGTATCACGACAATAAGCCATGAATCAGAAGGGTGTTTGACAAAATACTCTAGTAGCTACAGGCTTTCAAAATCGACGTAATGTCTAGAGGGAACCCAACATGCTATTCATGTGGAAACAAATTCGGATTTATTGAGAGGAAATACAATTTTACCAATGTGGTCTCGTATTGTTTTGCTTGTATGAAATGTTCAATTTGCGGAAGTAAAGCGTATGGCGATTATCGACATCTATTAACCAACGACAGTGCTGTATGCGCTTTATTTTCGATTATGAATTCTGTGCATGGATGCCAAATCTGTAGAACTTTTCCGAGCAAGCGTGCGAGGCCGTCACTAATTGTTAAAATATAAGGCCCGGGAAGCCATAGTGATGAGAGATTATACATCTGTAGTAATATTCTGCATCTGTTCTAGCTTCAAATGCTCTAGGAAATTTCACTTGGGTTCTAATAATCAGGTTGAGCTATAGAATGGCCATGGCATGGGCAAGGAACAAGACAACTAGTGAGCACGTCAACCTCATCGATGCAATTTTTACCAAGGAAAGGTTGATGATAATAGAAGTCCTCAAAACGAAAGGTAAGAAGAATATTAGCGAACTCTCGAGATTGACTAATATTGATAGGACTTCAATGACACATCACCTGGGTATTCTCAAGAACTATGGTATAGTAACATCCAAGTACGAGCAGCTTCCGAGCGGCAAATTGAAGGGGAAGTTCGGTAAGTACTACGAGCTGAACAACGAGAAATACGAAGAAGCAAAAAAAATAGTTTACAGTAAGCTCCCTTAAAATCTCTCCAATAATTCAGCAGAAAGCTGAGAGAGCGGTTCTCACCATATTCTGATGGGCGCACTCAACTGGTAATAGAAAAGTTCGTCAAAGGCCGTAAAAATAGTCTGTACCAGAGGCTATCTTAAATGGTTAAATATCTCTAGTGGCGTTAATAACTACACTTGTAGCAAAATGCGTCATCAACTGCGCTCGCATAGCCGTATGTCGTACCAATCATCAAGTGCAGACTCAAGTGTTTACGCGGCGCTTCTTATCATAATTGTTATCATAGCCGTGGCTGGTATTGGTGTTTATTCGTACTTATCAATCACGCCTAGCAGTAGCATCGTTACAATCAGCCCACCCAATGTGAAAATTGTAAACGTCTCATGGCAGTCTGCGGGTGTTTTTGGGGGCCAGAAAAATTCTATCAATCAGAATGACAAAACATCAATTTCCTTTAAGATAGAAAGTAACAGCCAGTCTGTCTATTCAGGACTCGTTGCAGAGGCCGCGCTTTCACCAAATGTCCAAGGCATAGAGATTTCACCTTCCACTCAAGCTATCGAAACTCTGGGTCCGCAAGGTACTAGCCAATCGTACACTTATGATGTGCAAACAGTCAATGCGCCCCCTGGCACATACACAATTAGCATCCTCGTCACGTGGAACAATTTGACAGCTGCAAGCACATCACAAGACTTGACAGTGACCGCTTAGGAGTTTGAATAACATGCCAAGTGGTTTGTATGCGATTGTGTTCATTCCTGCCGTCATTGCGGGTGTGTTCGCAGGAATATTTTTGGTCACGGGAATTAATATTGACCCTGATTCACTTGTGATAAATGCGCTGAACCCGGTAATGCACCAATTTGGAGGAACCGCATCGTCAATTTGGAATCTTTCAACTACAATTTTACTTCTTGCAAGTATAGTAGCCGCTGTCATCACGATAGTGACAATAGTTCTAACGGGTTTACCAGGAATTGTGGTTGGAATTTGTGGTTTTCTAGGTATGATTCTAATAATAACAGGTCAGTTAGCTGTCGTAGGCGTATTCATGCTTATCATCGGACTTGTCATTTCCATAGTATTCTAAGCGACTCGGTCGGCGAATCCATACACAACATCAAGGCGCCAGAGGTTTTTCGACATGGTAAGGAAATCGTTTGCAATAAAACATGGAAGATACTTTGCAGCTGCAGGCTGGGGTAGATATGGCCCATATGCCGTCGGAACTTATCGAAGAGGTAGAGGTGTGGCTAAAGTGACCGTAGGAACAAGGGGAGGTACAATTGGCGGACGCATTCGAGTTTACCGAAAAGTTCGGGTGGGAGCTACACTCAATCTTACTCATCATCGCCATTCTCTATCGCTAAGAACAAGACGAAGGATTTACCGACTCTAGTGCCTAATGCAGAATGATTATTTTCCTAGCTCGGTTCACGAGGTTTGCACCAAACGCATGCACCCCTTTAGCGAATTCGGACGTATTTGAGTTTCTATTTCATATTGTGACCTGACTAATTGAAGACTTTACCAATTATGTCAACTTGTGCCATTGATGTGATTAGGATTAGGAATGAAAACAGTCGAAGGGATATTGCAATTATTCGACCACTCATTACCCACTCCGTGAATGTTGACTTCACCGATTCCAAATGTTTGACATGACAGGGACGTGTGAATTGTTGTATTCAGTCCCGTTGCGCCATATTGGTCGGGAACTGTATAGGATTGGGAAGTAGGAACATAAATGAAGACTGCCATGAGGATAATTACAATCATTACTATGCTCACAATGTCCAGATAGAGTGTCCTGTTTGCTTTCGCCATGTAAGATATCTTCTAAGATGTCATCAGTGTTATTTGAAAGTATGCGATTGCAATACTGTTCTAGCGAACAGAACACGTGATTACTTGCGTTGCGGCGTTTGAAGATGGCAGCCAGAACAATGCGACAACTGTGGCAACTGCTACTTGAAGAGTTGATATCTTCTTGCCTCAAGAAAAGCACTCTAGATTAGTCTCAAATAGTTAGGTGCCGTTGATATTTGCTATGAAATACGTAAAGCTGTTTGTTGGCTTTCTCGCAGCTGGAATCGCATTTATTTTAGCGGGTTTTTACATCAGGACATTACCTGTAAATGCATTTGACCCGAATTTTTGTTATCAATGTGGCCTTACCCCGAACACGCCCAACTTGCACTTGACCTTTGACGTGGGCACTCTAGTTATCGGGATTGGCGTTGCTCTCCTAATAGTAGCTCTCGTCATTGGATTGTATGGTTATTTCAGCGACAGGAAAAATGCGAAGATGGCTAAAATTGAGCCTAATCCGGCTCAAGTAAATCCTTGAGTACACGAAGAAATCTGGGCTTGTGTGTTTTCCTGTGTAGTTTTAAATAGGAATTTCGGATATTACTTATTTCGACTATGCTAGCATGAATAAAATTCTCGTCATGATAGTAATAGCTTTGGTACTAGTTGGTATCGTGGCTATCGGATACATCTTGAGTCCTACGGCACATGTAACGGAACAGGTCGTGGTAAGGACTGAGGTTACTGGATTCGTTTGCACTTTTACAACTTCAAGCCCGCCTGTCATAACTACAGCAATTACTTACACAACCTACATCACTGCCAACAATATCACATCTCCTTTTGGTAAAACAATTGTGACCACTCAGACGACTCAAACCACAGAGTTGTCTTCGTGTGCCTAGAATGTTGAAAGAATTGGTTTCCAAGTCGGCAATCAGTAAGAGATAGTGTAATGACATGATACAAACTCACAGATTAGCGGGAATAACATTAATCTTGTGGGGGTTCTATTTCATGTACTCTTCCCTGACTTCGAGATACTCTCTACAACCTTCTTTTCTTTTGTCTTACTATCTCCCTTTGGCTGTCGGTCTCGGATCTGCGGTATTCGGGATTTACTTGATAGTAGGGAGAAAGCCAATATTTGCAAACCACAACGCAAGCCTAGTAACGAAAGAGCCCTCAGCTAAGGAGAAATTGGAAGGCTTTGCGTAAGGAGTTCACAATTATTGGCACAGGTGTTGCCGTTGTCGGAGTGGTTCTCATATTGATTACTTTGTCTACTCCAATCTACCCTCTGAATCCTTTAGTCCAAGGTATTGCTGAGACATGCACTTACAATAGGAATTATTTGGAGTTGTATCTGGGAATCATCCTACTCGCAATTGGTGCTATTCTCGCACTGGTGTCAATGCGAATAAAATCGAAACCGTCGACCGAAAGTATCCATGAAGAAACAGAAGCAAAACCGAATACGCAGAGTTGTTCTGTTATTCCAAAGTCTCAAATGTGATTCTCGGTTTAATTTGGACATAGTAGGTTGGAAACTGTTTGAAGAGAGAAGGCAAGCGAAATAATAGAATCGTTGTTTTCATCCTTTTGGGAGTTTTGGCCATCGGCGCAGTTGAGTCGATCGGAAAATCGATTTCGATCAATTGAACAAGGGCAAGCAATTGCTATTGAAAATCGATCAAAAAAATTAGCTTGAAATTGAGAGAAGATGGGTAACTCGTAACCTTTCACGGCTGCATATCTCGCTGACCCAATACCTTGGTAATCCCGATGCAAAAAGCCCCGCCCCTCCCTCTTGCTTTGCGGATGGATTGCTCGTCCTCTGAGATCAAAATCTATCTATATGGCAAATCCGTTGATGCAATCTATGGTTCGACTGTTCGATTCGAATCAATTCTATCGATCGATGAATCGAAGGATTGATTGATCGAGAAACGGGGGGCGCGAAAAATCGATCAAAAAAAATAGATCGAATATGAAGATCCATCCGCATCCACGTGGATAATTTTCTCTGAGGCGGGACAACCGTATGTCTACAACATTTGTCGACATTGTCGACTTCGCTCGCAATCCGCTCAATCCAAGGATGGTTTCTTTAAAGGCACATTGCATCACTTTCTGAGCATGCCGAGATGGAAGGAAGGGTCGCGAGAGTTTACGTTCAGCGTAAATTCTCACGAGACTAGAGGGCATCAGTGCACAATTCCAAAGCCTGTAATTGAAGCCCTGGGAGAACCGGAGAGGATCACGTTCATGATCAAAGGCAAGAGAGTCGAAGTAGAAGCTGCAGAAGGTACAAGGAAATCATCACTACTTTGAGAAGCTCGGGTTGAAGGAGAATTTTTGAGAGTAGGTGTTCAGCAATAGGATCGGCGTTTCTGGAGCAACTCGTCCACTTGATTGAACTCTGCCCATTCTATTCCCTCTTCCTTTTTGATTAGAGCGACAAACTCCCACAACGGCATCCCCGCAATCCTAGCCGCTTCCCATAGCGTCACTTTTTCTGCCCTGAGCTGAACTATGGCCTTTCTGAGCTTCCATTTCTTGTATCCTGTATCCATGAGCATCCTTACCGCCGTTGATTTGTTGACTGATTCCTCCTTCTTCACGCTGTCGATTGCCCTCTCAAGATCCTTGCTGAGGCGTACGCCAACCGCTGTCATATTCTACCACTCTGCTCCGACTAGGTAATGTCAAACATTGTTGAACGTATTACTAAGACATTTCCTCTTGGCGCGAGGCTCATGCCGGGGATGGGAGACGGCAAAGACTCGATGTTAGCTACAAACGCGGCAATCTCTCTTCGTATTCTCTGTGTTGCGCTGAGGATCGGAAGACCTCAATCTGTGTCAGATTTGTTTTGAGCCATATGTCTAGGAGAATCTCTTTGTCGCAATGCGGACATCTGATTGATTTCCCCTGGTGATCGGGCTGTGATCCTCCAAGCTCCTCCGCATCACCATCGATGAATTTGTAGATCGTAGGTCCAATTTTATTCTCTTGTTCCATTTTAGCTCGTCATTATGATTGACTTTGCGTCTTTTGAGTCTTATTCTGATTCGCAGAACCGAAGGCTGAGGATGATAAATTGAGTAAAGCATGGAACGTGCTGGTCAAGCAGTCATTTAGCTACCTTGAGATTATGTCGGCTCTTTCCTTCGTTTTACGAAGTTCTCGACCAACATTTGTTAAGATTCTGACTAGTCTTTCGTTGTAATCCACTCCGTCCATGCAAAATCCAAAGTTGAATTGAAAATTAAATGTTTTCTCAGTAGCCTACCCGCTACCCCTAAGCCCTAACGCACCGGGGGATCTCCGAAAAGAGATCCTAGGACCTGGATAGTCGTTCGAGCAGCGTCCTGTCCTCCTGAAGAAGATGTCTAACCGCATCTTCAAACTCTTCGTCGTTGAATTCACTCGGAATCCTCGGTTTGCTGGTCATTATTTGGTACCCTTTTGCACGCGCCTAAATTCGTTGCTGTCCATGACCACAAACAACCCATGATTGCGTTGTAGGCGGAGAGTCAGGAAAGCGTGTCTATTGGCACATGATGACCAATTCTGTTCCCGACAGCCCCTCCACTGCGCAACACCTCTCCGAAGAGAGTCAGCTGCACAGCTTCACAGGAAACTGTTTCGGTACTCTCCACGTCTGGAGAGACCAACCCCAAGCAAGTGCTTGGAGCACCCAGTAGCACGAGCTACCGGGATCGTCAGGGGAAACATCTTGCACCAAAAGTGCAAGGAATCATCTTCCACTAGTGGAAGGAATGCCTTCCGCCGGATGCGGGAGGACTTTTCGTCCCTTATTCATTCTCACGGTTCCGTAGTTTCAGAGGCGATCAATCATTTGTTTTCTGACTGGAGCAGTTTCAGTATCGGCGGCCAATCTCTCGCCACGCAGAATCCAGTGTCAAGAAGAACTAGAAGCCGAATGGACACAACTTTTTCTGTCCACTTTTCTTGAAGAAACGCTCAAAACTTACAGTACGCCTGGTGTGCTGCGTGTTTCTACTTGAAACGCCACCGATTGCTGATGTTGGCATGTCCATTTTTGTTATGATGTTACCACCACAACGCCTAACGGTAAGGCTGTCACTTGCTTGCCACGAATTTGGATTTAATTATCCTTTTAGAATTTTTTTATATGATGTCATACTCGTGTTGGAGTTTGTATTTAACAGCAGTAGACATTTGATTTTTTGAGTGGATTGCCAGAGCTGATAAAGTGGACAAAAATAGATCTGTCCACTTGAATGGAAAAAAATTGAATGACTTCCAGTAGGACACGTTGACTGCGGTTTCTCCACGAACCACAGAAAATTCCAATGCACGTAACGGAAAACACACACAAAAATGATAGAATGACGTGTAATAACGCGGTTTGCTTGAAACAAAAGTGGACAAATCTTGAGAGAGAAGTGGACATCTCATCAGCTGTCCACTTGGAGTGGACATTTTGCCAGCTGTCCACTTCAGACAGTCGTTCTATGGTTCTCTCGGACCAACTCGCTGAAGATAGTCATGGCATGACTGAAACCACTAGTCGTCGTTCTGTAGTTCTCTTAGACTCGGTTGTGCACACTTTTTGCTCATGTTAAAGAGTGGGGAGCGTGGAGCGAAGAAAAATCGCTTTTTTACTGAGGGTGATCAGATGGCAAAGAGGAACAGAAAGCGCGGGGGATTCAGACTCAACTTCGACATAGAGTTTTCCCTGTGCATTTACCAGATTAAGAAACGTCTCAAAATGCACCTAGGCCTGGAAAACGGTCATTATTGACGCTTGAAGGAGAGACAATCCGTGAAAATGATCGGATTTCGGATACTGAACGCCTATATCATTTCCAGCAGGGCCAGTCTCATAACGAAATAGGGACTGGCTGATATTTTTCCTTGCAGGTCCGAGATACCCTTGACCGGATTCGCCCCGGGATACCGCGCGGTCTGGAGTTTGTCCAGCTTGATAGTCTTAGAAAGCGCACTGGAGTCTCCAAGCAAAAGATCATTCAGTTTGCAACTATGGAGCTATTATTCAACGCGCTGGACAAGGACGACGCAAACGAGATCAAGCTCCAGGTGCGACAGCTAAAGGGAACCAACATCACGGATGTCTCTGTCTGGGACAACGGCAAGTCGAAGCTGACCCAGGAAAACCTCGAGCTCATCCTTGATTTTGAAAACGAGGCTTCTTCCAAGAGGGGACTGAAGCGCGTATCGCGCGGCTACCTTGGAAACGCGCTAAAAAGTATACTCGGATATTCTCATGCTCTGGCAGAAGAAGCCGGGGTCGAGCCGATTCCTTCGATATTTGAAAGCTCTGGAATGCGATACAAAGTAAGGCTACGACCAGACAAGCGAGCCGGCAAGATCTTTCACGACAACCTGCGAATGAGCCGGGAGAAAATCTCGGATGGCGGATTCACCCGGATATTCGTCAGTTTTCCCCTGGACGCTTCTTCTGAACTGGACGAAACCGGTGAGGAGAAGCTCAGGGAGCTCGTCTACGCGACGTCCATGGTCAACCCCGACAGGAAAATGACTGTAGATATTTTCAGAAAAGTAGACGCGCTTGGTGCCGCTGAACAAAAGACAAGAAGGAGACCGCCGAGGCGCGAAACCTCCGCGCTCTGGTATTCGGCAAAGGAGTTTGCTTCACTCTTCCGTGATTACGTCGCTGTCCAGTCCGAGGATGAGGGCAACGAAAAAAGAATTACCCTGAAGGACTTCGTAGAGATGTTCAGGGGGTTGACCAAGAAAGCCCCGGAGATCGTGCAGGAAATCAATGAAAAATTGGAAAAACTGCATACCGTGAATGACG
>Ga0307372_10001154_pt1 | contig 46255 bp, 41 predicted proteins | sample OX1MG_FD_202533 | JGI IMG/M metagenome (GOLD analysis project Ga0307372, IMG submission 202533) | Soil microbial communities from Risofladan, Vaasa, Finland - OX-1 | ecosystem: Environmental > Terrestrial > Soil > Coastal area > Acid sulfate soil | place: Finland: Risofladan, Vaasa | collected...
GGCGGGGTCAGGAAATACGTCGCATGACCCGCCCAATGCCCGAATGTAGTGTTACTCGGCGAAAATCTGCCGCACACATTGCTGATATTGCAGAAGTTTTTTTAGTGAGTGTCAAAGATGGGTTAATGTCTGATTGGCGCATTGCTGCCAGCGCGGCAGCACGGCGAACGACTGCCTTCGGGAATGGCTCGGTAGCCGCGCACTGCCAGACCTGGGTCGGTTCCGACCGTAGCCGCTGCCGGCCCCGCTACCGCTGCTGTGGGTCGAAGGCGGGTTTCCGCCCGGGCGGGCAGGCTGCCGCCGCCTTGGGTCAAAGGTGGCATTCAAACTGGCCCGTTACCCGGCTCCCGCGCGAGTTGACTTGCGCCGGCCGGAAGCCCTAAAGCGCGCCCTCTCGATGGCGGGCATAGCTCAGTTGGTAGAGCGCCAGGTTGTGGTCCTGGATGCCACGGGTTCGAGTCCCGTTGCTCGCCCCACCCTCCCGTCCGGCTGATCCCAGGCCCGCGGCGTCCCCGGCAAGGTCATGCGGGCGGCCAATCAGGCCGGCAGCACCCGCGGGGTCGCGCCGGCACCTCTTGCCAGGGCAGCGCGGGCGGCGGACCATCGCCCAGTCACCCCGGAGCGTCCGGGGCATGCTGGCTGACCGCGGCCAGACCAGTGGGAAAGGAAACACCAATGGACGGTACCGCTGCGGCGATCCCGAATGACTCCGCGTCCCTCGATGAGTCCGCGTCCCTCGCGGTACGCCGAACCGGGGCATTTCTCAGTGCCCGGGTTACCGGCATTGACCTGCGCGAGCCGCTCGGCGCGGACACGATCGAGGCGATCGGTGCCGCGCTCGCGGCGCACGAGGTGCTGGTCTTTCCCGACCAGCACGTCAGCGCCGAGGACCTGATGCGGTTCGGCCGCTATTTCGGCACGCTCAGCGTGCATCCGTTCTCCACCAACGCCGAACACGCGCCGGAGCTGATCGTGTTCGACAACCAGGCGGGCAACCCGCCGCACGCCACCGATATCTGGCACTCCGACGAGACCTTCCGCGAGATCCCGCCGATGGGCACCATGCTGTGCTTGAAGGTGATACCGGAGCTCGGCGGCGATACCTGTTTTTGCAGCATGACCGCGGCGTATGACGGGTTGTCGGACCGGATGCAGAATTTCCTCTCCGGGCTGGAGGCGGTGCACGACTTCAAGCCGTTCAAGACCCTGTTCGCCCAGGATGAGGAAGGCTGGAAGCGGCTGCAGCATTTCGAGAATCTGTACCGCCCCGCGACTCATCCGGTGGTCCGGGTGCATCCCGTCACCGGCCGCAAGGCGATCTTCGTCAACCCGCAGTTCACGCTGTACATCAAGGGTATGGAAGAACAGGAGAGCAGAACGTTGCTGGGAACGCTGTTCGGCCTGACCCGCAGCCTCGAACACCAGTATCGTCACCGGTGGTCGCCGGACGAGCTGGTGTTCTGGGACAACCGGTCGGTGCAGCACGCTGCCGTGCACGACTACTATCCGCAACGGCGCCGCATGGACCGCGTAACAATTGCCGGCGACAGCCGCCCTGCCGGCGACGCCGCGCCGGCCCGCGCGGGCGAGATCCGCAAATTCAAGACCCCGCCGGTCACCGACTTCGCGCAAGGCCGCGTCCGGCGTCAATTCGAAAAGGTCGCGGGACACTAGCCGCCAGGCCGACGCCTGCGGGTGCGCCAGGATTGCCGGCGCGCCCGGATCAAACAATAATCGCAACGGAAACGCCGAGGGAGTCCGCCATGCCGAGCCGCAAACCGGCCCGCTATGAACTTTACATCATGGTATTGCTCGTTCTGTTCTGGGGCTGCATCGGGATCAACCGGGTCGGCATCGGGTTCATTTTTCCGATCATCGTGCCTGAATTCCACATGCAGCTCTGGCAGGCCGGGCTGCTGATCTCCGGCACCTCGATCACCTGGGCGTTCAGCAGTTGGATCGGCGGTTGGCTGTCCGACAACCGCGGCCGTCGCGCGATCCTGTTGCCCGCCGTCGCATTCACCGCCCTGGCAACCGCGGCGATGGGCGCGACCTGGAATTTCCTGTCGATGTTCGTCGTCCGCGATCTGCTCGGTCTGGGTGACGGCATCGGCTGGTCGGTCGGACAGGCCACGATCAGCGAGGAAGCCGCACCGCGCCGCCGCGGACTGAACCAGGCGCTGTACAATGCTGGCTACAGCTTTTTCGGTGTCGGGCTGGGCGCGCTGATCATCACCACGCTGACCGCGCATCTCGGCTGGCGTTGGGTGTTCCCGATCATCGGCCTGGCCACCGCGGTCGTGTTCGTCGCGCTGTTCGCCGTGATGCGGGAGCCCTCGCCGCACGCGACCCGCCGCAAGGTCGATTGGCATGCGGCGGCCGGCCTGCTGCGTGGCCGTTCGGTCTTGCTCGTCACGCTCATGGGCTGCGCCACCCTGGCCTGGCTGCAGCTCTCGATCGGCTACAACGTGCTGTTCCTGACCAGGGTGCGCGGGTTCAGCCTGGTCGAGGCCGGGACAGTCGTATCCGCCTGGGGCCTGGTCGGAACCGCCGGGCAGATCCTGCTTCCCTTTGCGTCCGACTACCTGGGGCGGCGCCCCGTTGTCCTGGTGAGCGCCCTGCTGTGTGCGATCACGCTGGCGGTTTATATCGCTGGTGGGTTCGACCTCAACGGCATGCGGCTGATGGCGGGCGCGAGTGGATTCTTCGGCTTCGGACTCGGTCCCATCGTCATCGCCACCTGCGTCAGCGAGCTGGTTCCGGGAGAGCTGCGCGGCGCCGCTCTCGGCATGACCAATTTCTTCGCGGTCATGGTTGGCACCGCCGTCATGCCGGTCGTCGGAGGCATCGTCGCCGACCATTTCGGCCTTCCCGCCGCGCTCTGGCTCGCGGTCGGCGCGCAGGTCGTGCTGGCTGCGCTGGTCGTCGGGATCAGCGAGACGGCACCGCGCGCCGTCGCGCGCCGGGAGGTGTCGGCGTTGGCGGATTTGTGATCTGTTCCGATAGATCGCTATCCTGGCGATTCATATCTGTATTGTAACGGAACCCGTCGCGGCACAGCCGGGAGGACGTCAAGGATCGGTCCCGCACCGATCGCGCGCCATCGCCTCGTGCCGTCCGCAACGCTGCCGAGCCTGGTGGCCTGCGCGCCATCCAGGACGACACCGGCGGCGCGTCACTCCCCCTCCGGCGGAACCCGCTCATGCGGCGCCACCGACCGTATCCCGAGCGATCCGCTCTCGTTGACCGGCCGCAGCCTCACCGCATGGCCCCAGTCGTTGCGATCGCACGGTGCATCTGCGTGCAGCCGCGTGCATCTGTGGCTGATAATTCTTTCCTTCCTCCATCCGAACGCCGCCGCCACCCCACCAGCCGAACCCCGCCCTAACTCCGTGGCGGATCCCTTGCGCGACCGCAAGGAAACTCCGGCGATCGCAACCTCCCCCCACAGCCGGTCCAGCGTCCGCGCCCGCAATTCTCACCCTCAGAGCGCCCGTCTCCCACACCGCGAAACGAGACGTCCGTGAGATGCCGCCAGATCTCCGGCACTCCGCGGCACCCCCCGGAATCGGTCCGTCCGCCTCTCACCCCACGACCCACCGTCTCCACCACGGCGAAACGAGGCATCCATGAGACTCCGCGGCTCCCCACCGCGCCGCCGACAGCGCCAGCGCGGATCGTCGCTCGCGGGCAGGCGGGCGGTGACCGACCCGTCGGGGGTCTCGACGCGCAGGCCATTCGCGCGGATGGCCGCGAGATGCGCGCCGCGCGCGACCGCGGATACCTCGGCGCCGCCCTGCGCCGGACAGGCCGCCAGATAGCCGCCGACCGACCTGGCACCGAACACGCAAACCCGCACCGCAAAGTCCCTGCTGCTCCCTCCCCACAACGCGGGAGCAAGTCCTGCCACTCCCCCTGCCCCTCCGATCCCGCCCCCTGGCGATCACCCCAGCAGCTCCAGCGCCGCCCGCGACAGCGCCTGCACGCCATAGCTGATGCAGCGTTCGTCCGGCTGGTAGGCGGAGTTGTGCAGCCTGTCCTCGCGCCCCGGCTGCGACGAGCCGACGCGCAACTGGAAGCCCGGCACCAGGTCCGCCATCAGGGCGAAATCCTCGCCGCCGAGGCTGGCCTCGCCTTGCTCGATCGCGTCGCCGCCGAACTGCTTGCGCACCGCGGCGACCGTGGGGTCCAGCACGCGGTCGTCGTTGCGCAGCATGGGCACGCCGCGGCGGTAGTCCACCTCGCAGGTGACCCGCAGGCCCTCGCGCATCCCGCCCGACAGGCGCTTGATCGCGGCTTCCGCGGCGTCGCGCGCTTCCGGGTGCAGGGTGCGGACCGTGCCTTTGATCGCGCAGGAGTCGGGAATGATGTTGTAGGTCGTGCCGCCCTGGATGCAGCCGACCGTCACTACCACCGGCATCGTCGGCGGCACCTCGCGCGACACCACGGTCTGCAACTGCGCCACCAGCAGGGCAGCAGCCACGATCGGGTCCACCGTGGTGTGCGGGAACGCCGCGTGGCCGGACTTGCCGTGCACTACGATGTCGAACCGGTCGGCCGCCGCCAGGGCCGCGCCCCGGACGAAGCCGAAGCTGCCGACCGGAATGTCGGGGTGGTTGTGGAACCCCAGCGCCAGATCGACCTTCGGGCCGTCCATCACGCCGTCGGCGATCATGGCGCGCATGCCGCCGATGCCCTCCTCGGCCGGCTGGAACACCAGCTTCACCGTGCCGGCAAGCTGCGGGGCGAGCTCGCGCAGCACCTCCGCCACGCCGAGCAGGGTTGTGGTGTGGATGTCGTGCCCGCAGGCGTGCATGAGGCCGGGATAGGTGCTGGCGAACGGCAGGAAGCTGGTCTCCTGGATCGGCAGCGCGTCCATGTCGGCGCGGATCGCCAGCACCGGGCCGGGCCGGCCGCCCTGAATCAGCCCGACCACGCCGGTTTTGCCGATCTGCGTCTGGTGCGGGATGCCGAGCCGGGTGAGCTCCCGGGTGACGATGCCGGCGGTGCGGACTTCCTCGAACCCGAGCTCGGGGTGGGCGTGGATGTCGCGGCGGATTTCTATCAGTTGGCGCTCGATCCGCTGGGTCAGCTCGCGGATGGCGGTGGTGGGGTCGTTGGGGAGGCTCTGGGGCATGGCGGCCGGGCCTTTCGCGATGCGGTGCGCATCATGTTGTGCATCATGTTGGGGCAGACGGGGCGGTGCAAGGCGGAATGCCATGGCCCGGCCGGCCGGACGCCTGGCGAGGCCGCGCCGATCCCACGGTTCTCTGGTGTCGGGGTGGTTCCGTCCACGCCGCGGTCGATGACGCTCACCGTGATTGCTCCGGTTACCCTCCCGACCTACCGTCTCCTGCGAAGGAGACGCCCCATGAAGATCACCAAAGTCGAACCGCTGCTGCTCGATCGCTTCCTGTATGTCCGGGTCAGCACCGACGCCGGCATCATCGGGCTGGGCGAGTCCGGCACCTGGGGCCAGCTCGAAGCCTCCGCCGCGTCGATCGCCAAATACGGCGAGTACCTGGTCGGCAAGGACCCCTTCCCCATCGAGCACCACTGGAACGTCATGCTGCGCGCCAACCACTTCACCGGCGGCGCGATCACCGGCGCGGTGTCGGCACTCGACATCGCGCTGTGGGACATCAAGGGCAAGGCCTTCAACGTGCCGGTCTATGAATTGCTCGGCGGCCGCATGCGGCACAAGGCGCGGCTGTATGGCCACGTGAAGGGCCGCACGATCGACACGCTGCTGGCGGAGGCGGTGCGGCTGAAGGAGGCGGGTTTCACCGCGCTCGGCCATCTCAACCCGTTGCTCGACGAAGGCGAGAGCACGCCGTACTATAAATCCCACGCCGCGAAGATCGAGGAAGCCATCGACAACGTCCGCCGCCTGCGCGAGGCGGTCGGCCCGAAGGTCGATCTCTGCATCGAGATCCACCGCCGCCTCACGCCGCCGGAAGCCATTGCCCTCGGCCGCGGCATCGAGAAATACACGCCGATGTTCTTCGAGGACCCGCTCCGTCCCAACAGCTTCGATGCGATGGCGGAGGTGGCGCGCCACATCGACATCCCCATTGCCACCGGCGAGCGCTTCACCAGCCTCTACCAGTTCCAGACCCTGCTCACGCGCAACGCGGTGCAATACTTGCGGCCCGACGTGTGCCTGTGCGGCGGCATCACCGGAGCAAAGAAGATCGCCGCCATCGCCGAGGCGCACGACGCCTGGATCGTGCCGCACAACCCGCTGTCGCCGGTATCGACCGCGGCCTGCTTGCAAATCGCCGCCTGCATCCCGAACTTCGCCATCCAGGAATATCCGTCGCGCACGCCGGAGTTGGACGGCAGCGAGGAATTGCTCGGCGCCGGCCTGGCGAGCGGGCTGGCGGAACAGGCCCGCGGGTTCATCGCGATTCCCGGCGCGCCGGGGATCGGGGTGGAACTGGTGGAGGATGCGGAGCGGCGGTTCCCGTACAGACCGCGGCCGATCCGCATGCGTCCGCACGAGGACGGGTCGGTGGTGGATATGTAGCGCGCGTGAAGACGCCCCGTGTCGGCTGCGTCGTGACGAACTGACGGACGATCAACGCCGCTGCCTCGCCCGACCGGCGGATCGCGCGGCCCTGATCTGGCCGTCGTGGCGCGTTCCGGCTACCTCATCAGGCGTTTGCAGCAGCACCATCCAAGGAGGCCTGCCGTGCCGACGAACCAGCCCGACATCGAGCAAATTCAGCGCGCGGTGGCGACATCGCTGCAGGAGCATTGGGTGCTCTATCTGGCCGAGGGGATCATTCTCCTGATCCTGGGTGTGGCCGCCATCATCATTCCGCCGATCGCCACCCTCGCGGTCGAGATCCTGCTGGGTTGGATCTTCCTCATCTGCGGCATTGCCGGCCTGGTCACGACCTTCTGGATGCGCCAGGCGCCGGGTTTCCGGTGGTCGCTCGTCTCGGCGATCGTAGCCATTGCCGCCGGTGCCGCGCTGCTGGCGTGGCCGTTGAACGGCATCGTCTCGCTTACCTTGGTGCTCATCGTGTTTTTCGCGGTCGAAGGCGTTGCCTCGATCATGTTCGCGCTCGAGCACAAGCGGGAACTGTCGGGACGCTGGGGTTGGATGCTGGTGAACGGCATCACCGACCTGATCCTGGCCGCTGTCGTTCTGGCCGGCCTGCCCGGCACCGCGGCCTGGGCTCTCGGATTGCTGGTCGGCATCGATATGGTGTTCGGCGGCATGGCGCTCACGGCGATGGCGTTGCATGCTCGCAAGACCGACCCGCGTTCCGCCGGCCCGGCGCACTGAGCAGGGCGCCGGCTTGCGACGCGGACGGTCGCGCCGGACTAGATCCGGGGATGGGTGACCGCTTGCACGGAGATGACGGGCGCAGCCGGGATGACGGAGGGGACGCCGGCGGCGCCCGACACGAGCATCGTCAGTTTCAGATCCGGCCGGCCCGCCAGGTTGAAGGTCACCTGCGCATAGCGCAGCAGGCCATCCAGCGGATGATTGAACGTGCGTTCGCCGCCTTCCCGTTCCAGAACGCCGTACCGATTCCAGAATTGTGCAAATTCAGGACTTTGGCGACGCAGGCTCTCGATGAGGGTGAGCAACGCCGGATCGGTCACGTGGGTGCTGCAACCCGCGCGGAACTCCGCGACCACGCGGCGGGCGCGCACCTCCCAGTCGCAGATCAGCGACCGGGCGGCCGGTTCGAGGAACACGAAGTGCAGCAAGTTCCGCTCGCCCGGCTGGTCGAGCCATCCGGCGAACAGGCGTTCCAGCAGCGTGCGTTCCAATCGCGGTCCAGGACGTAGGCAGGCGCCCGGATCGCCTCGACGCAAGCCAGCAGGGCGGGCGGGACGCCGCCGGCCTCGGCGCCGGCCTGATCCGGATCGCGCTTGCCGGCGAGTTCGAACAGATAGGCACGCTCGGCCCGGCCCAGCAGCAGCGTTGCCGCCACCCGGGCCAGCGCCAACGGCGACACCGAGACATCCCGCCCCTGCTCGAGCCAGGTGTACCAGGTGGCGCTCAGGCCGCAGAGTTGCGCCACCTCCTCCCGCCGCAAACCAGGCGTCCGCCGCCGGCCCTGCGCCGCCAGACCGAGCTCGGCCGGGCTCAGCCTTTCCCGCTGGGCGCGGATGAAATCGCCCAGTTCGCGCCGCTGCGCCGGAGACCGTGTGTCGATCATGGTACCATTTATACTGGGATAACTTTCGCTCTTAAACCGGTGTTCCGGCGCTGCTACGCAACCCGCCGATGGCCCTCGGCGCCATCGCAGCCGAAACGGAGGCACAGATGCAGCAGAACCCGCATGAAACCCTGGTGGGTGCGCAGTTCGGATCGCGCGCCGGCGCCTATCTCACCAGCGCCGTACACGCGCAGGGCGCGGATCTGGAAGCCCTCGCCGCCCTTGTGCATGGCCGGCCGGCGGCGCACGTGCTCGACCTCGGTTGCGGCGCCGGCCATGTGAGCTTCGCGGTGGCGCCCCATGTGCGGTCGGTCGTCGCCTGCGACCTGTCGCCCGAGATGCTGGACGTGGTCGCGCGCGCCGCCGCTTCCCGCGGCTTCGGCAATCTGGCGACAAAGCAGGGCGTTGCCGAACGTCTGCCGTTCGCGGACGGAGAATTCGACGGCGTGCTGAGTCGCTACAGCGCACACCACTGGCGCGATTTCGACGCCGGGCTGCGGGAGACGGCACGCGTCCTCAGGCCGGGCGGCATTGCCGGGATCGTTGACACCGTCTCTCTCGGTTCAGCGCTGCTGGACACCTGGCTGCAAGCTGTCGAATTGCTGCGCGACCCGTCGCACGTGCGCAGCCGCTCGCGGGCGGAATGGGAGGACGCGATCGTCCGCGCGGGCCTGCTGCCGGGCACCGTCCGCCCGTTCCGCATCCGTCTGGACTTCGCGGTATGGATCGAGCGCATGCGCACGCCGCCGGTGCGGGCGGACGCGATCCGCGCCCTTCAGGCCCTGGCGTCGGACAGCGTGACGCGGCATTTCGCGGTCGAGCGCGACGGCAGCTTCAGCATCGACGTGGCGCTGTTCGAGGCCGCGAAGCCGGCGCCCTGAGTCGCCGCGAAGGGGGCATTGACAGCGACCGGCGGATGGCGGGCAACCGGCCCCGCGCGAGCCGGAACGGTTGGGTTCTCGGCCGCGCCTCTTTTTCTAATAGCGGCGGAAGCGGCCGAGCCAGGACCTGCCCTCCGGGTCCGTACGTTGCGCTCCCGGGTGTTCCGCGTCGCGGCCAGAACCACGCATGGCCAGCACGAAGCGCACGCCACCGCCGACCAGGGCGCTGAGGTAAATTCCCTTGAGGCCGAAATTGATGAACGTCGCCTGCGTCCAATTGTCGGGCACATCGACGTTCCACCACAGCAGGGCACCGAAGATCGCGATTTCGTTGAACGCCCACACCACGATCATCGCGTCGCGTGGGCCGCGTGACCCGCGGGCGCCCTCGAACAGGAACCAGCATCCGAGGACCACGAGCAGGACCCAGCACAGAGCAGGAACCCAGACCGTTGGAAACCTGCGCATGGAGGGATGATGCAAGGCGAGCAGGGCCAGGTCCCAATAGCCTCGATAGATCACTTGCCTGGCCTCGGTGACCAAATAGACGGCCATGGCAAGCATTGCCGCCCCGCCGCTGGCCTGCGTGAGGCATTGCCTGCGCTTATCCGAGTAGGGGCCTTGGCGTTCCGCCCAGGTTGCCGAGGCGGGACGAAGCACGGACAGCGCCACCATGCCCAGGACAAGGAATGTCCAGGCGTCCAGTGTCATGAGACGACGTCTCGCAGCGAGCAGCTCGCACTCATTTTGGCCCTCCCGATGATTCGGGTCGCGGGCCGGGACTCGGACGGCCCGTTGTCGCAATGACGCCGCACCGTGCGCCGGGCGTCAAGCCCAATGAGCGCGACAATCCGCCATCGATGCATAAAATATTTGCCGCAACATTACAATAAAAGACACGATTTTGCAGCCAATTGCGGTTGTATTCTATCAATTCCTGCTATTTATGGTAGATTCCAGCAGAAGTTTGCCTCGAGCCGATCCGCCATGTCATGTGCATAATATGCGATCGCAGCCGTCAACATGAGACCCCTCCGGGGCAACGCGCGGTCGCAACGTCAAGCGGCCTGCTGCGCGATCAGCCGTTGGAGCGCATTTCCGATCGCCGCAATCGTCATGTCATCCCGATCGAAGATCAAACCGCGCCCGACATCATGCTGGTTGCTGACAACGAACGGCAACGTTGCCCCAATGCAGCGTGCCACGGGGCCCGACCGAAAGCCTTGGGGCAACCTCGACCTTGGCTCCTTCCTCTGAACGATCAGCCGCGCGAACCGGGTGAATTCGTTGGCCGGGCAGGATCACACGACCGCGCAGGTTCACCCCTCGCCGCTTCAACGCTTCCGCGTCAAACCCCCGAAGGTGGGAGCCGTACGCGGGAATGCCGTCCGTACGGTTCTGTGCGGGGCGCGCACGGTCATGCGCATCCCTGCCGCGATCAGCACACCCGCCGCAGCACGAACAGCCCCTGCTCGCCGAACAGGTTGGCGAGGCGCGGAAACCGCCGCCACGGCGCGCGCCGCCCGGCATCGTCGGCGGCCAGCCATTGCTCGACCGCGTAGCCTTCTTGAGTGCACAGGTCGAAGAAATCGCGGATGGTGCAGGGATGGATGTTCGGCGTCTCGTACCAGGGACGGTCCCAGGTCGGCGTCATCGGCATGCGCCCGGTGCTGACCAATTGCCAGCGCACCAGCCAGTGGCCGAAATTGGGGAAGCTGACCACCGCGCGGGTGCCGATGCGCAGCATCTGGCGCAGCACGGCGCGCGGACGCTCCACCGCCTGGAGCGTGCGCGACAGCACGACGTAGTCGAACCCGCCATCGGGGTAATGCGCCAGGTCGATGTCGGCGTCGCCGTGCATCACCGGGAGGCCGTGCGCCACGGCGCGGGTAACCTCCGCCATGTCGATCTCGATGCCGCGCGCGTCGCAGCCCTTGGTGCGGAACAGGTAGTCGATCAACTCGCCGTCGCCGCAGCCGATGTCCAGCACGCGCGTGCCAGGCGCGATCATGCCGCTGATCAGCCGCAGATCGACCCGCATGTTCTTGGCGATGAAGCGGATGGGATCGTGCGTGGTCATGGCAGGGCTGGCCGGGTGCGCTTGTGCCGTCGATGGCGGGTGCGGTTCTCCCCGACCCGGACCGGCAATGCAACCGCGCCGGTGCGAGCTACACCGCCTCGGCCGACCAACGGCGCGGCGCGGCGCAGCAGGCGCAGCCGCCGGGATGCATGCGTTGCCGTGGCATCGCGGCGGCTTGCGGGCTGGCGGCGCCGCCGAGCGCCGGAGCGGTGAGGACAATGCGCGGCGCCGGGTCGCCGCAGCTCGGGCACGGTTGCGGCAGGGCGAACTCCACCATCGGGCGGCTTTCGCTGAACGGGCCGCAAGCCTGGCAGCCGTAGTCGTATGTGGGCATCGACACCTCGCAGCGCGGATCGGGCTATGACGGGATGTTGCCATCAATCCCCGTCGCCGGTCCAGCCTGGCGGCGGCAGGGTCGTGCGTCGCGGCCGGTCGGCCGGCCACGCCGCCCGAGATTGGGGCGCCGCATCGGGCCGTGCCGAGTTGCAGCGGTCCGGCCGGTCGGCGATGATCCGGCCCCCGTTTCCCACCTGCTGGCCAACCGGAGACCGCCGTGTCGATCGCAAGAACACCTCCCGCGGCGCGTGACGCCGCGCACGCGTTGCTGAGCCGCCGCAACCGCGACGGCGCCCTGGACGTGCCGGCGCACTGGAACGACGTGGTGGAAACCATCCTCAACCACCGCTCGGTACGCGGTTTCCTGCCCGACGCCCTGCCGGCCGGAACGCTGGAACTGCTGATCGCCGCTGCGCAGTCGGCCTCGACCTCGTCCAACCTGCAGCTCTGGAGCGTGGTGGCGATCGAGGCGCCGTCGCACAAGTCGCGCCTTGCCACGCTGGCCGGGGACCAGCAGTTCATTCGCGATGCGCCATTGCTGCTGGTGTGGCTGGCGGACCTGGCGCGGATCGATGCCATCGCGGCGGAGCGGCAGCAGACGGTGGAGGGCACGCAGTATCTGGAGGAGTTCATCGTCGGCGTGGTGGACGCGGCGCTGGCAGCGCAGAGCGCGCTGATCGCCGCGGAGTCGCTCGGGCTGGGCGGCGTGTGTATCGGCGCGATGCGCAACCTGCCGGAGCAGGTAGCGGAGGCATTGAAGCTGCCGCCACATGTATTCGCGGTGTTCGGCATGGCGATCGGCTGGCCCGATGCGGCGCAGGCGACCGACATCAAGCCGCGCCTGCCGCAGCGGGCGGTGCTGCATCGGGAGACCTACGATGCGGCGGCGGCGCGCGACGCGGTGGAGGCCTACAACGCGATCATGCGCGGGTTTCAGCAGGAGCAGGGGATGCGGGTAGCGGATTGGACGCAGCAGTGCATCAACCGGGTGAAGGATGCCGCGGCGCTGCGCGGGCGCGACCGGATGCGCGAGGCGCTGCGGAATCTGGGGTTCGAGCTGCGGTGACCGTCAGCGAAACCGTCTCGCGTCGCAGGCACCAATGACCGTCGAAGGTGCCGGCGCTCGCCGGTCTCGGCCAATTCCCTGCCTTTTTCGTGCTCCCGGTGAACCGGCTACGGCACGATGACATCGTAGCTGGTGTTCCTGCTGCCGCCTGCGTGGCGAACAAGAACGCCGTGCCCGATCAGGTCCTTGATGTCCCGTTGCGCTGTCGGCATCGAGCACCTGCGATCGCCACCCATTTTTCGCCGTGAGCTTGCCTTCAAAGCCATCAAGGCAGCGATCGAGGATCGCCCTCTGCCGTTCATTGAGCGACAAGAGCGCGTGACGGTGCCAGAACTCGGCTTTGTGCAGGACGCCGGCACAGGCACATTCGACCGCGTCGAGCATCTGGGAGAAGCATTCGATGAACCACAGGAGGCGAGCGGTGAGGTCGAGATCGCCCTTCTGCGCGCGTTCGAGAGATTCGTAGTAGCTGGAGTGGTCGCGGCGGATCTGGCCCGAAAAACCATAAAACCGCTGCGACGAGTTTTCCGAGTGCGCGAGGCTCATGTCCGCCAGGGCGCGCGCGATTCGGCCGTTGCCGTCTCGGTTGCTGCTTGCACTCGGCCTCGATCCGGAGACCAAAGCCCGGCCGTTCCATTCGGCCGAGCAGCCGTCCTTGATTCACGTGCGCCACAGACAGCGGTTGCGCCAGTTTGTTGGCATCCCAGCGGAAGTGGGGCCAGTCCGGGCGTTCCCAGATGCACATATTCGCCGCGCTATCTGAGGCGAATATGAGAGATTCGTATCATGGCGCAAGAGCTCGGCAGACCCGCGGCGCACACGCTGTCTTTCACCTCGCCGCCGCAATCGCCACTTCCACATCTCGCAGCCGGTCCTTGCCGAACCAGATTTCTTCCCCGACGAAGAAGGTCGGCGAACCGAACGTGCCGCGCGCGACCGATTGTTCCGTGTTCCGCAGCAGCGTCTGCTTCACCGTCGAGTCCTGCATACGTTCCAGCATGCGCGCGCCGTCGATCCCGGACGCATCCAGCGCCGCACGGATCACCTCCGGTTCATCCAACTTCTTCTGCGCTTCCCACATGTGGTGGAACATCGACTCGACATAGGCCGGCAGGAACCCGTCGAGCGCCGCCGCCACCGCGCCGCGCATGATCTGCAGCGTGTTGACCGGGAAGAACGGGTTGCGGCGGAACTGCGTGATGCCGTGCCGGCGGATGAAGCGCTCGGTCTCGAGCCGCTCGTACTCCGGTTTGTTGCGGATGCCCCGCAGCGTTTCCGCCGGCGAGCGGTTGCCGGTCGCCTTGAACACGCCGCCCAGCAGCACCGGCACGTAGCGGAACCGCGCGCCGGTGCGCGCCTCGATCGCCGGGATCACGCGATACGCGAGATAAGCGTTCGGACTGCCGAAATCGAAATGGAATTCCACATTCGCCATGTGCCTCACCATGTCTCGCCATAGGGACGGATATCGAGTTCGTGAGTCCAGCCGTCGCGGGTCTGCTGGTGCAATTGCCAGTAGGCCTCGGCGATCGAGGCGGGGTCCATCAGCCGGTCCGGCTCCAACCGGTGCGCCGCGTCGTCGCCACGCGCGCGGATGCGTTCGCGCACCCAGGCGGTATCGACGCCGGCATCGATCACCAGGTGCGCGACGTGGATGCCGTGCGGGCCGAGTTCCCGTGCCATGCTCTGCGCCACCGCGCGCAGCCCGAACTTGGCGCTGGCGAACGCAGCGTAACCGGACCCGCCGCGCACGCTGGCGGTCGCGCCGGTAAGGAAGATCGAGCCGCGTCCGCGCGGCACCATGCAGCGCGCCGCCTCGCGCCCGGTAAGGAAGCCGGCATAGCACGCCAGTTCCCACACTTTGCGGAACACCCGCTCGGTGGTTTCCAGGAGCGGAAAATTGACGTTGGCGCCGACGTTGAACACCGCGACCGCAAGCGGCGCCGCGGCATCCGCGTCGCGCATGAACCCCGCGACCGCGGTTTCCGCCCGCGCGTCGAGCGAGCGACCGACGCAGGTGCCGCCGGCGGCTTCGATCTCCGCCACCAGCGGCGCCAGCTTGTCGCCGTGGCGCCGGCCGCAGAACACGACATAGCCCTCGCGCGCGAAGCGCCGGGCGATCGCGGCGCCGATGTAGTCGCCCGCCCCGACCACCACGACCGACGCATTGCGCCCCATGGCATTGCCAATCGAGGCACTGCCCCCCGGCGCCTGGTGCATGCCACTCGGTGATCCGCTCATTGACGCCGGCCCTCCTGCCTACTAGCTAGCATGATAGTAGTCAAGTCAAGCCAGCCTGTCCATGCAGTGCATCAGCTTCGGTTCCATGTCCTGCCCGATCGCCCGAGGGCTGGAGCGGGTCGGCGAATGGTGGAGGATCCTGATCCTGCGCGACGCCTTCGCCGGCATGATGCGCTTCGACGAGTTCCAGCGCAGCCTGGGCATCACCCCTGATATGCTGGCGCACCGGCTGCACGCGCTGGTCGAGGCCGGGATGCTGGAACGCCATCGCTACAGCGGTCACCCGGCGCGCCACGAATACCGCCTGACGGAGCTTGGCCGCGATTTTCGGCCCGTGCTGGTGGCGATGCTCACCTGGGGCACCCGGCATTTCGCGCCCGAGGGGCCGGGCGTCATGCTTGCCGATGTCAAAACCGGTGCCGTCGCCGATCCGACCCTGGTCGATCGCACCAGCCTGCGCCCGCTGGTGGAACCGGATAACACGTTGGCCGCGGGACCGGCGGCTGGGGAAACCATGCGCCGGCGGCTGGCACGCGGTCCGTCCGGCCTGCTGCGCGACGACCTGCGGGCCGCGCCTCCGCGCAAACGACCCGCGCCGCGCCAGCCGGCGAGCATGCCGTGAGCCGGCCGTCGGCAGCGTTGCCGTCGCGCGCACGCCGTCCGCTACCGGCGTTACGGTCTCGTACACGCAGGGGCAGGCGTCCTTCCACCACCTCAAGCGCCATAGCCCGACCACGGCGATACCGATCAGGGCGAAAGCGCCCTGGCCTGCTCACAACCGCGTTTGACACCGGCCGCAACCCCCGCCAATGATCGGCGCTTCCTCTGGACCCGCCCCGAAAGGTCGCGGGCGGGCGATCCATTGGAAAACCCCCCTGACAGGGTGATACAGGCCATGATCCCCGCTTTGCTGCCGAACTACGCCCGAGCCGACCTCGCTTTCGAGCGGGGCGAAGGCGCCTGGTTGTGGACGGTGGACGGGCGACGATTTCTCGATTTCGGGTCCGGCATCGCCACCGCCTCGCTCGGCCACGGCCATCCGCATCTGGTGCAGGCGATCGCCGAACAGGCCGCCAAGGTGATGCACACGTCCAACCTGTACCGCATCCCGCAGGCCGAACGCCTGGCGCAGCGATTGGTCGATGCGACCTTCGCGGACAGCGTGTTCTTCTGCAACTCGGGCGCCGAGGCGAACGAGGGCATGATCAAGATGATGCGTCGCGCCATGTCGGACTCGGGAAAACCGGAACGCTTCCGCTTCATCTGCTTCGAGGGCGCGTTCCACGGCCGCACCCTGGCCACGCTCGCCGCCACCGGCAACGCGCACTACCTGGAAGGCTTCGGCCCGGTGGTGGACGGTTTCGACCACGTGCCGTTCAATAACATGAACGCGGTGCGCGACGCGATCGGTCCCGCCACCTGTGGCATCATCGTCGAGCCGATCCAGGGCGAGGGCGGTGTGCGTCCGGCCGATCCGCAGTTCCTGCGCGACCTGCGCGCGGTGTGCGACGAGTACGGCCTGATCCTCGGCATGGACGAAGTGCAGTCCGGTATGGGGCGCACGGGGAAACTGTTCGCGCATGAATGGGCCGGGATCGCGCCGGACGTCATGTCGTCGGCGAAGGGCATCGGCGGCGGATTCCCGCTCGGCGCCGTGCTGGCACGGGAAAAATTCGCCAGGGCGCTGGTGCCGGGGACTCATGGCACGACCTATGGCGGCAATCCGCTGGCCTGCGCCGCCGGCAACGCGGTACTGGACATCATGCTGGCGCCCGGCTTCCTGGAAGACGTCGAACGCAAGGGCCGCCGGCTGCGCGCGGAGCTGGACGAAATCGCCCGCGAATACACGCAGGTCTATGAGAACGCGCGCGGCATGGGGCTGTTGCTCGGCCTGAAATGCGCGATCCCGGTGGGGCAGGTGCAGGCCGCCTGCGTCGCCGAGGGGCTGATGGCGATCACCGCCGGCGACAACGTGCTGCGCCTGGCGCCGCCGCTGGTGGTCACCGACGCGGACCTCGACGAGGCGGTCGTGATGCTGCGCCGCGCCACCCGCCGCGTGCTGCCGTCCACCGCCAAGGCAGCCGCGAAATGAGCGCGTCCCTCAAGCGCGCGACGGAGGTCGAGGGCCGCTCCGCCGACCGGGAGTCCGGCCTCCGCCACTTCATCGACCTGCGCGAGTTCGACGGCGCGACGCTGCGCCAGATGCTGGACGCCGCCGCCAACTACAAGCGCGCCGGCGTCTCGTCGCGCCCGCTCGCCGGCAAGACGCTGGCGTTGATCTTCGAGAAACCGTCCACCCGCACGCGCGTCTCGTTCGAGGTCGGCATGCGCCAGCTTGGCGGCGACGTGGTGGTGCTGTACGCCCACGACATGCAGAGCGGCCGCGGCGAGACTCCCGCCGATACCGCGCGGGTGCTGTCGCGCTACGTCGATGCGATCATGCTGCGCACCGACCGCGTGTCGAAGCTGCACGAGTTGGCGGAACACGCCACCGTGCCGGTGATCAACGGCCTGACCGACACCTCGCATCCGTGCCAGCTCATGGCCGACGTGTTGACGTTCGAGGAGCATCGCGGCCCGATCGCCGGGCAGGTGGTGGCCTGGTGCGGCGACGGCAACAACGTGGCGCGAAGCTGGATCGAGGCGGCGGTGCGCTTCGGTTTCTCCCTCCGCCTGGCAACGCCGGAAACCCTGCGGCCGCCGGCCGAGCTGCTGGACTGGGCGCGTGCCAACGGGGGAAAAATCGAGCTGACCGACGATCCGGAAAAGGCGGTCGCCGGCGCGCGCTGCGTGGTGACGGACACCTGGGTGTCGATGTCGGACGATCCAAATCAGAGCAGACACAATTTGCTGGCGCCGTACCGCGTGACCGCCGGGCTGATGGCGAAGGCGGCGGCGGACGCCGTCTTCATGCACTGCCTGCCGGCGCATCGCGGTGAGGAGGTCACCGCCGAGGTGATCGACGGACCGCAATCGGTGGTGTTCGACGAGGCCGAAAACCGGTTGCATGCGCAGAAGGGCGTGCTGGCCTGGGCGCTCGGCGCGGTGCGATAGCGACAGACCCTCTCCGCCCACTGCGTGCGAGAGCCCAGGGTTAGGGTGCTGCGTGCTGGCCCGATCGCCCGCACCATCGACGCCGACGCGTCTCAATCCCTCGCGCGCCGCCGGAGCGGCGTTAACCAGCGGTTAGCCGTTCGCGCCTATCATGCGCCACCAGCATGCGCTGGTTAGGGGGCGCCAGAATGCAGCCGGCAGCCGTGCACCAAGGCGTGATCGTCGCCGACGACAGCATCATCATTCGCGACAACGTGCGCGCCGCCCTGGGCGAGCCGTGGCGTGTCTTTTTGGCTGCCGACGGCATTGAAGCGGTCGAATACGCGCGCCGCGTCACCGCGGAACTCGTATTGCTCGATTTTCACATGCCGCGGCTCGACGGGGTCGAAGCCTGCGCGGTGATTCGCAACCTGCCGAACTATGCATCGGTACCGATTGTGCTGTTGACGGCGTATGACAGTGTCGATCTGCGGCGCCGCGCCGCGCAGGCAGGCGCCACGGCGGTATTTGCCAAGCCGTTCAGCGCGACCGCGCTACGGGCGGGGGTGCTGCCGCTGGTCGCCCTCGGCCGCGACGCCGCCCAGGCGAGGAAGCCGTCCGGTGGGCCGGACGCATCGTTGTCGCCGATCGCGCAGACGAATGACGATCTTGCAGCCGGCCGCGACGTCCTCGCGGTGTATCGCAAGGTCGAGGCGGCCGCCAGCCCGCAGCGCTACGGCAGCTTCGCCGAAGTCATGGCGGCGCGACGCATGAAATCGCGGCGCTGACACAGGGATTCCAATACGTTCCCGGCCATCTCGCGCAGCGCCGCGGCCAGCCTGGGAAGCTGCGTGGCATCCTGGTACCATGCTGCCTCGTAGCGGCGCGCCGCGGCCGACAGCGTCATGAATCCCAGTTGCCCGCCATCGCCGGCGATCCGGTGCGCCAGTTCCACCTGGGCCGAGCGGGAGGACGTGCCCGGCGAAGGCTGCGCGGGCGTTTCATCCAGCAGGTGGAGCAACTCGCCAACTTGCGCAGCGAATATCTCCAGGTGATGTTCGGCTGCCTTGGGGTCGATGTCGTCCGGGAACCGCACCATCGCATCCGGGACCGGCATGCCCGGCATTCGCGCGACCGAAGTCGGCATGCGCGGGGTCGCCATGCGCGGGGTCGGCATGTCCGGGATCGGCACGCGCGGTATCGGCCTCGGCGGCTCGTCCGTCGGAGCCGCAACCGGCGGCACCGTGTCCGGGGCATGCCCGGCCACGGCGGCGGCAACCGCCGCCAGCAACGACGTCTGGTCGATAGGCTTGATCAGCCAGGCCTGGAAGCCCGCCGCGCGCAACGCCGCGCCGTTGTCCTCCTGCACGTCTGCCGTAACGGCGATGACCGGGGTCTGGCCGTGCTGACCGGGCAGGGCCCGGATGCACCTTGTCGCTTCGATGCCGCCGAGCAACGGCATGCGCAGATCCATCAGAACAACGTCGAAAGCCTCGGCCGCGACCAGGTGCAGGGCCGCCTCGCCGTCGGCGACCTCCGTCACCGCATGGCCGGCACTGTGCAGGAAGGCCGCCGCCACGTCGCGGTTCATCGCCGAATCGTCGGCGACAAGCACGCGAAGCGGGCGGGTTCGTGGCACGATCCCGGCGGCTTGCGCCGGCGGCGGCTCCGCGGCGGTCTCGTGCAGCGGCAACTCGACCCAGAAGACGCTGCCGCCGGCCGGGTTGTCGTCGTGGCCGATGCGGCCGCCCATCCGCGCCACCAGCCGCGCCGCGATCGCCAGGCCGAGGCCGGTCCCAGGCACGCCGATCCGGTCGGCATCCAGCCGCTCATAGGGCTGGAACAGCGCGCCGCGCCGGGCGGCGGGCACGCCGATCCCGGTATCTGCGACGGCGAATCGCGTCCCCTCCTTGCCACGCGCCAGCAGCAGCGTGATCGCCCCATGCTGGGTAAACTTCACCGCGTTGCCCAGCAGGTTAAGCAATACCTGGCTGATCGAGGCGGCGTCCGCCATGACATGCGGCGGCGCGTCCGGCGCCATGGTGCAGGTCAGGCTCAGCCCCTTGGCTGCCGCCATCGGCTCGGCGATCGCCCGGCATTGCGCCATCAGCGCCGCCAGGTCTGTGCGCACCGGAGGGACGGGCTTGTCCTCTGTCTCGACCTGGCTGAAGTCGAGCACGCGGTTGACCACCTCGCGCAGATGGTTCCCCGCGCTGCGCATCGCCGCGATCCTTGCCGCGTGCACCGGCTGCAGGTTCCCGTCCAGGCTCAGCATTTCGGCATAGCCCAGGATGCTGTTCAGCGGCGTGCGCAGCTCGTGACTCATGGTCGCCAGGAAGCGGGTCTTCACGGCCGCGGTCCGCGCCGCCGCCGCCACCGCCGTTTCCCGCTGGGCCGCGAGGGTCGCGCGTTGTGCGTCGCCGTGGCGGAGCGCCGCCAGGCCCATTTCTCGCCGGACCAGCGCATAGCGCACGACCAGCAGCAGCAGGAAATCGATTGCGGCCAGAGCGGCAACCACCCCACCAATCGCCTCCGCCTTGCCGCGCCACGCGGCGTAGATGTCCGCGTCGGCCAGCCCGACGCCGACCACCAGCGGCAAGGTGCCGATGCGCTGGAACAGGAAGCGCCGCCGCTGGTGGTCGGTGGGGTCCTCGGCGTCCACGTACCCACCGTCCGGGGCCGCGAAGAACGGCGCGTTCGCCGGCAGCATCCGGCCGATGTCGTCGGCGTGGAACGGCAGGCGCATCAGGATCATGCCATCGGCTCGGAGCAATTCGATGGTGGCGTGCGGGCCCAGCATGAGCCGGGCGAAAAGGTCGCGGAAATAGGCCAGCCGCAGGGTGCCGACCACGACGCCGGCGAAGCTGCCGTCCGGGTGCGACATGCGGCGGCTGATGGGGATGGTGGCGGGCTGGCCGGGACCGGTGAGGAACGGACGGCCGATGAACACCTGGTCTCGGGCGTCTTTGCGCTGCGCCCTGAAGTAGTCGCGGCCGGCGAAATTGCCGCCGCGCGGGGTGGGGGACTGGGAGTCGGCGATGACGGTGCCATGCTCATCCAGTGCGTTGATGAAACTGAAATACGGGGCCTTCGCGGCGCGGTCGAACAGGATCATCTGGCGCAGTTCGGGATTGAGCGCCATCACGCCAGGGAATTGCAGGCCTTGCACCACCGCCTGCAGCGACAGGTCATAGAGGTCCAGGTTGCGCGCCACGTCCTGCGCGACACTGGCCGCGATGTTGCGGGCCGCGGTCGCGGCCTGTGCGGTGGCGTCGCGGCGGGCATCGAGCAATACGACGGAACAGATGAGGACGAAGCCGAGGGTGACGACGCCGATGCAGGCCAGGCCGAGACGGGCCGTCAGGTGGCGGCGTACGCGCGCGAGTGCTCCGGGCAGCGTCATGCGGCGGTCCTTCCGGCGGGGCCGCACGCTACACGGGCAATTGCTAGGAAATGGTTGACGGGCCGGATGGGCATGGCTGGCGGTGCCGGTGGCCGGCCGGAGGCAATCGGGCGGCTGAATCGGTGATGGCCGGCACCTGCACGCCACCTTCTCGCGGTGCGGCGAGGGCCGGCTGGCCCGGTGGCCGCGCCATGCGAGCCCGCCGCGAACCGATCGAAGCGGGGCATGCACCCGCCACGAATCCGCCGCCGCCGCGGCCCTGGCGACGGTCGCCCGCTCGTCCCTGGGCAACGCGACCGCCCCACCGCGTCAGCCGGACACGATCCGCATTGGGTACGCCCCCCGTCTCCGATCCGGGGATCGGTCGTCAGCGCCATCCATGGCGACCGCGGTCACCACACCATCCCGCGATCCTGCGCCTTCGGCTTCGCCCCGGCGCCCGACCGCGTCGCCGATATCCACTCGGTCACCGGCATGAAGCGCGGCGCCAGGAAGCGATAGCTGTGATCGAGCACTGCCCGGGTACCCAGTTCGAAGGTGAACCCGATGCTGTCCCACTCCAGCAGCAGCGGCTGCCACGCCCGCTGGGTGCGGTAGAGCCAGTCCCGGTTGGACCGGATGAAGGTCCGCTGACTCTCCGGGTTGCGCAACGCCGCCAGCACTTCGCCGGTCTGCGCATCCAGCTCCTCGAACCGGCTGCCGATCCCGCGCAATGCCACCCCGGTCAACCGCCGCACCTGGGTAAGAGTCTCGAGCTGCTTCGCGTCGCCGCGCCAGCTCTGCGCCAGACGCACGAGCTTGGCTGCCACGCCCTGCACCGGCTGCAACAGTCTTTCGCGCAGTGCCTCCACGTAAGCAAGCTCCTGCGCGAGCGACTCCATCATCGGCACCACCGCCTCGGTCGCCGGCAGTTTCAGCTCATCGGCGACGCGCTTAAACGCCTCCTGCACCTGCTGCCGCAGCGCCGGGTCGTCGGCGGCTGTCAGCAACGCCCGGGAATCGAGTGCCACATGGTCTTCTCCGGTGCCCGCCCGCAGCCAAGCAACAAGCTGGAGCTGCAACCGCGCATTGGCCAACCGCAGATGCTGCCGGGTCGGCTCCCAACTGGCGTCGCCGGTCAATACCTCGGCTGGCAGCGCGTCGCCCAGGCGCAGGCTGGTGACGAAGTCGAGCGAGGCAGCGATCAGCGCCAGCATCCGGCCATCCTCAGCCTCGTCCGGAATATTGAATTCGCGTTGCAGGGCCCGCAACGGCAGGGCCGCCTCGCGCTCGCCGAGCAATACCACCATGACCGGAGTGCCGTCGGTCTCGGAGCGGCGGAACAACGGATCGCCGAACCGGCTGAACAGGCGGTGCTGCAGGAAGCAGTGGTCTTGCGGTGCGAGATCGGGGGAGGCCATGACGGTTGCGGCAGTGCGGTTCCAGAAGCACAACAGACCACGCGGCGATGAACGGAAGCCTAACGCAGACGAAACCCCTTGCTCGGCATGGCTGGGCTATAGGATCGCTCCATGACCGTTCTCGCCTGGGTGCTCGGCCTGCTGCTGCCCGCCTGCGGGGCGCCCGGCGCGCAGGGCCTGCCGGTGCCGCCGCCGATGGATTTTGCCCAATTCGTCCGCCCGGCCAGCCCGAACACCGCCCTGGCGGCGCCGGCCGGCTTCCGCCCGGCGCCGGACCTGGTCACCCCGACCTACCACGTGCCCGCGCCCGCGCTGTTCGCCGCCATCCGGGCCGTCGCCGCCGCGCAGCCCGGCACCTACCAGGCCGCGGACTACCCCGACCGGCTACAGGACCACTGGGTGGCACGTAGCGCGGTGTTCAATTTCCCCGACCTGGTCACCGCCCAGGTCGCCCCGGCCGGCGCGGACGCCGCCACACTCGTGCTGTATTCCCGCAGCGTGTATGGCTACGGCGATTTCGGCGCCAACCGCAAGCGTCTGGCGGCGTGGCTCGCCGCGTTGCAGCGCACCCTCCCGCCAGCCAGCGAAAGATGATGCCTCGATGCTTCGACTCCGCCAGTTCCTGAAGGACGCCTGGCTCCTGGCCCGGCCCTACTTTGCCCGCTCCGACGAGCGCCTGTCCGCCTGGGGCCTGCTGGCCGCGATCCTGCTGCTTCGCTTCGCGCTGGTCGGCATGAACGTGGTCCTGAGCTTCTGGAACCGCGAATTCTTCAATTCGCTGCAGGACAAGAACTGGCGCGCCTTCATTGACCTGCTGGTCCTCTACCGCCGCACGCCGAGCGGCTTGATGCCGGGGTTCTGCGAGGTGGCGGCGGTGTACATCGTCGTCGCGGTGTACTTCACCTGGCTCAGCCAATGGCTACAGATCCGCTGGCGGCGCTGGATGACCACCCGCTTTCTCGACGAGTGGCTGGCGGACCGGGCCTATTACCGCATCAGCCTGACCACCGACCGCGCCGCCGTCGGCACCGACAACCCGGACCAGCGCATCGCCGAGGACATCCGCGACTTCATCGACAGCGTCCTTAGCCTCGGCATCAGCTTCCTGGCCAACATCGTCAACCTGGTCAGTTTCCTCGGCATTCTCTGGAGCCTGTCGGGCATCGTGACGCTGTTTGGCATCGCCATCCCCGGCTACATGGTCTGGGTGGTCCTGGTCTATGCGGTCATCGGCACCTGGCTCACCCACCTGGTCGGCCGTCCGCTCGCCGCGCTGCGATTTCGCCAGCAGCGAGTGGAGGCCGACTTCCGCTACGCCCTGGTGCGCGTCCGCGAGAACATGGAAGGCATCGCGCTGTATCGCGGCGAGGCCGAAGAGAAAGGCAATCTGGGACACCGCTTCCACAACGTCATCGGCAACTGGTGGGCGATCATGCAGCGCACCAAGCTGCTCAACGCGCTCACGTCCGGCTATGACCAGGTGGCGGTGATATTTCCCTTCATCGTTGGCGCACCGCGCTATTTCGCCGGGCAGATCCCGCTCGGCGGGTTGACCCAGACGGCCAGCGCGTTCGGCAACGTGCAGGCGTCGCTGTCGTGGTTCGTCAGCCGCTATCCGGACCTGGCGCAGTGGTATGCCATCACCGAACGCCTGGCGACGTTCCACCGCGCCGTCGTGGCGGCGCGCGCGGCAGCCAGCCGTGACTTCATCACGTCCGAAGCCCAGGACGGCGCGGTGCGTCTCGACGACGTGACGCTCGCGCTGCCCGACGGCACGACGCTGCTGGAGCACGCCGATCTTGTTTTGCGGCCGGGCCACTCCGTGGTCGTCACCGGCCGTTCCGGATCGGGCAAGTCCACCCTGTTCCGTGCCATCGCGGGCATCTGGCCGTTCGGCCGGGGCCGCGTGCAGTTGCCGGCCAACGCCTTCTTCCTGCCGCAGCGGCCCTACATCCCGCTCGGCACCCTGCGCCACGTCGTCACCTATCCGCATCCGCACGACGCCTATGATCGGGCCCAGATCGCTCAGGCACTGACCGATGCCGGGTTGCCGCAACTGGTGGACCGGCTCGACCACGACGAGAACTGGCCGGTGCGGCTGTCCGGCGGCGAACAACAGCGGGTGGCGATCGCCCGCGCGCTGCTGGCGCGGCCGGACTGGATCTTCCTGGACGAGGCGACCGCCAGCCTCGACCCGCAGGCCGAGAGCGACGTGTATCGCGTGCTGCGGGAGCGCCTGCCCGATGCCACCCTGGTCTCGATCGCGCACCTCGCGTCCGTCGCGGGATTCCACGAGCAACGGCTGGTGTTCCGTCGCGAGGAGGGCAAGCCGGGAGAACTGGTTCCGGGCGACGTTATCCCGGCCGCGGCCGAGTGAGGCGCGCAGGCGGCATCCGCCGCCTCGGCCACTGGCCTGAAGCGGGGTTCTGTGGACAATGGTCCATCGCTGCGGTTTATCTTCGCGAGCCTGCCGGAACAGCGGTCCTCACAATCCCGTGACCCAAGGGCCCGGTGTCACCGGATGAGATTCATGCTAAACGCGATACAAGGCCATATCAGGAGACGTCACCATGTCCGTTCGGACAGCCCTCGCCACTACCATGCTGCTTGCCGCCGGCGTGCTTGCGCCGGCATTCGGCCAGACGCAAAGCCCTCCCAACGCCAATTCGATTGTGAAATCGCTGACCCCGACCGACAAGCTGGGCACAACCACCCGCGGTATCCGCATCGGCAATGGGCCTGCCGGACAGGCGGCGCCGGCCCCGGTCGCGACCAAGGCGCCGGCGGTCAGTCTGAACATCGAGTTCGCCACCGGCTCCGCCGGCCTGACGCCGCAGGCGATTCGCGCGCTGGACCAACTGGGCCAGGCACTCGGGAGCCCCACGCTCGCCGCTTACCATTTCCGCATTGAGGGCCATACCGACACGGTCGGCAGTCCCGCGCTCAACAAATCCTTGTCGGAGCGCCGGGCCGAAGCCGTGGCGAATTACCTGACCAGCAAGTACCAGATCGATGCATCCCGCTTGCAGGCTATCGGCATGGGGGAGAATGGCTTGCTCGTCGCCACCCCCGCCAACACGCCGGAAGCGCGCAACCGCCGCGTGCTGGTGGTGAACGAGGGGAGCTGACGCTCAGCCGCCGTTCGGCAGGGCGATCCCGGTCAGCGCCTGCCAGACGCGGATGACGAAGGCGTCGTCCTTGGCGCCTTCGCCGTGCGCGGCGGCGGCCAGGAACAACTGATGTGCCGCCGCCGCCAGCGGCAGCGGAAACGTCAGCGCGCGGGCCTGATCGAGCACGATGCCGAGGTCCTTGACGAAGATGTTCACCGCCGACAGCGGCGTGTCGTCGCCGTCCAGGATATGCGGCACCCGGTTCTGCCACATCCAGGAACTGCCGGCGGAGGAGGAGATCACCTCGAACAGCGTGCGCGGATCGGCGCCGGCGCGGATGCCCAGCGCCAGCGCCTCGGCCGCGGTGGCGATGTGCACGCCGGCCAGCAACTGATTGACCATCTTCACCGTGCTGCCGACGCCCGGCTCGGCGCCGAGCTGCCAGACCTTGGTGGAGATCGCATCCAGCACCGGCCGCGCCTTGGCGAACGCGGCGTCCGAGCCGGATGCCATGACCGTCATCGTGCCGGCATGGGCGCCGGTCCTGCCGCCCGACACCGGCGCGTCCAGCACCAGGAAGCCGGCATCGGCGATGCGCCTGCCGAGCGCGCGGGCGGCCTCCGGCGCGACGGTGGCGCAGCACAGGATCACCGTGCCGGGTTGCAGGCGGGCCAGGCAGCCCTGGGGGCCGAACAGCACGTCCTCGGTCTGTGCGGCGGTGATGACGAAGACTACCACCGCTTCCAGGTCGCCCGGCAGCGCGGCGGGCGTGACCACGGCGGTGGCGCCGGCGGCCACGAACTCCGCCCGCGCGGTCTCGCGGATGTCGCAGCCGGTCACCGCGTGGCCCTTGCGGTGCAGGTTCAGGGCCGCCCCCATGCCCATGGTGCCGAGGCCGATCACGCCGACTTTCATGCTGACGCGTCCTTTTGCAACTCGATGCTCTGGGCGATCAGGCGGCGACCGCCTCCGCCTCCATGCTGAGGACGTCCCTGTCGATGAGCCGGTGGTTGACCAACAATGTGCGGATCGTGAGCTCGGAGACGTCGAAATGCCGCGCAACCTCGATCTGGCTCTCCTCGGAGAAGTCGCCGTGCAGCATGTCTGCAACTGCCTCGAACGGACTAAGCAATTCCGCCGCGAATGAGCGCTGCATCTTTTGGCGATAGGTGTAAGCGCGAGTTGCCGGGAAAAGCCGATCGTTCCGCGCGCCGGCGACGTGATCGCCGAGCAACCGGCCCAGCTCAAAACGACGGCCCGTCTGCCATTTCGATCTCAGCACCACTCGGCCATTCGTCGCATTCGTGTCGAGCGCAAAGGAGAGGCGTGCTCCCCCGGTCCGCTCCGTCAGCACGCCGGGATCGACCCCCGCCATCCTGGCAAGGCGCGAGTTGCCGATCGGTGCGTCCCCCAGACGCTCCTGCTCGCGTAGCGCACGCGCAGCCTCCGCCCCCCGCGTCCACGCCGGCACCTCGCCGGTCGCGGACAGGCGGCCGGCGGCATCCAACCGGACGACGTCACGCGGCGACGCATCGTAGCCCAAAGTCGCAGCTAATTCCCGGAGTGCTGCAGCCCTCATGACGCTTTCGCCCGGTGCGCGATCGGCGGCAATCTCCGTCATACCGGAATCACCCAGTGTCGTGGCATCCGCAGTCAGTCCATTCAACGTAGCTTCATCCGCCTCATCCGGTTCAAACCCCATGAGGGCTTCGAATTTACGGCGAGACGAGCGTAGGGGATCGGCACGTTCAGCCTGGACGTCTTGCCAGACCTGATCGAGGTTGGTCTCGGCGACCTTCGCCGCACGCAACTGTCCAACCACCTGCGCGACGTATCGGTCGATCGCATCCTCAAACACATGGGCGCGAACAACGGCTGCCACATCGGCTACGTAGCGCAGCGGTTCCGCCGCACGCCGCATCGTCGATCTGGCAAGCAGACCAACACGTTCGCCATCCGAGAAGATAGTGATGTTGGGCCAGATGTACCCGCCGCCAATGGAACTCATGTGGTGAGCGAGTGCCCAATCCGGCGCCCGGGTTTGCGGTTCCCACCGCAGCCTCCACCAGTTCCACGCAAACCATTCCGCCAGCCGATATCCGGACAAATGCACCTTGTCTCGCACACGATTGACGAAAGCATCCTCGGCCTGTGTCAGCCAGAGCTTGCCGTAGCTGATGCCGATTGCAGCGAAGCAGGCACGTTCCTCCGCTGTGCCAGCTTGCAACACCTCCCAATCGGCTTCGATGGCGAGCGTGTCAGACACGTGCTGCCCATTCTATCAGAACAACGCTGCGAAAGTCATCGGTTTCTGGCATCGGATAGCCATGATACGTCCCTTGCACCGGGTTTTCGAGCTGAGCCTCGAAAACCTCGCCCGTAGCGGATACGGCCCAAACATTTTGCGGCCATCCCTCCGGTCGCGCGGCACTCATCATCCCCTTTTGCAATCCAGCACGCAACAAGGCGACAGCCTCCACCTTCAAGATAGTGTGCTCGCCGTCGCACAGCGTCTTCCCCGGCCGCGGACTGCTCGGCGGCGTAAGCCGATAGTCACCGGGCGAGCGCTTGTGCTCAGGATTGCCGCCGTACGCGACGCGTGCCGCAAGGCTCGCGCGCTCTGCCGCTGTCAGCAGATCGGCTGCCGCGATCCTGCGCTTCGGGTTGTATCCGGTTCGCCGCTGCATGGCCTACGCCGTATCTCCCTGTCTCCACCCCTAGCGCCCATGCCGGAACCGGTCCACCGCCGCCACCAGCGCCCGGCGGATGCCCGGCTCCAGCGCCGAATGCCCGGCATCCGGCACGATGGTCAGCCGCGCCGCCCGCCACGCCGCCGCCAGTTCGAACGACGTGCGCGCCGGGCAGATCATGTCGTAGCGCCCCTGCACGATCTCCGCCGGGATGTGGCCGATGCCGTCCATCCGCCCGAGCAACCCCTCCGGCGGCAGGAACAGGGCGTTGGCGAAGTAGTATGCCTCGATCCGGGCCAGGCCCAGCGCCGTGCGGTCCTGCGCGAACGAGGTGACGGTCTCCGGACTCGGCATCAGCGTGCTGCACGAGCCTTCATAGACCGACCACGCCCGCGCCGCCGGCAGGTGCACCGACTGGTCCGGATGCGTCAGCCGCCGCAGATAGCCGCCCAGGATGTCGTGCCGCTCGGCCTCCGGCAGAAACCCGGAAAAATTCGCGTAGGCGTCGGGAAACACCGCTTCCATGCCGTGCAGGAACCACGCCACCTCGTGCGGCCGCCCCAGGAACACGCCGCGCAACACGCAGCCCTGCACCCGGTCCGGAAACGCCTGGGCATAGGCCAGCGCCAGCGTGGACCCCCAGGAGCCGCCGAACAGCAGCCAGCGTTCGACCCCAAGATGCCGCCGCAGCGTCTCGATGTCGGAGACCAGATCGTCGGTGGTGTTGTGCTCCAGGCTGCCGAGCGGGCGCGATCGCCCGGCGCCGCGCTGGTCGAAGATCACCACCCGCCAGAAATCCGGATCGAAGAACCGGCGATGCACCGCGCCCGCCCCGGCGCCCGGCCCCCCGTGCAAAAACAACGCCGGCCGTCCCCGCGGATTCCCCACCTGCTCCCAGTACATGACATGCCCGCCGGAGAGCGGCAGGTAGCCGGTCTCGAACGGGCCGATCTCGGGATACAGGTCGCCGCGTGGCATGCTGGCGGATGGTATAGGCGGCGGCGGGCGAACGGAACAAGGTTGGCGGGCAGATGGCGAGGCTCTGGATCGGACTGGGCGCACTGGCCGGGCTGCTGGCGGTGGCGATGGCGGCCCTGGCGGCGCATGGGCTGGCGGCGATCGGCCCGGCGCGGCTGGCAATGCTGCGCGACGCCAACCAAATGCAGGGCTGGCACGCGCTGGCGCTGCTGTTCTGCGGCCTGTGGGCACCGCGCGGCGGGCGGCTGGCGGACGCGGCCGGCGCCGCGTTCACGCTCGGGCTGCTGCTGTTCTGCGGCGCGGTCGATACGCTCGCGCTGGGTGGCGTGTCGCTGGGCGTGCTGGCGCCGGTCGGCGGCACGCTGCTGATGCTCGGCTGGGCGCTGCTGCTGGCGTCGGCGTGGCAAGCACGGCCATGACCCGGGCGGCGGCGTTGCAGTCGGCGTGGCCCGCTCGATCTAGGCGGCAGGCAACTCGTTTCGCTGCTTCCAGGCGGCGAACAGCGGCTCGAAGGTGTCCGGTTGCTCTTCGAACACGAGACCGGCGATCGACGGCTTGAGCCAGGGATGGGCGCGACTGACCCACACATGGCCAATCGGGATGAGCCCGAGAGGATTGTCCAACGTGCCCGGCTTGACGTTGACGATCGATGGATTGCGGTCCGGCGCATGATAGAGCCGGGTTCCACAGGTCCGGCAAAAGGCACAGGCAACGACCCGGCCGCTTGCGGCTGTCCGGCGCCACATCTCCGGCTCGCCTTGGAGAATTTGAAACCCACTGCGCGGGACCGGCATCGACATGCCGAAACCGCTTGCGGACTGCTTCTGACAATCCAGGCAATGACAGGCATATAATGTCAGCGGCGGGGCAGAAAGCGCATAGCGCACGTCGCCGCACTGACATCCGCCAAGTCGGGTAACCATCAAATCGCCACCGGATGCGTCCGCTGCCACGACATCTGCTCCTGCAATCCGGCTTGGTGCGGCGCGATCTTGTACAGCATGGGACTGGTATTCGGCAAACATCCGACCGACTCCACCGCGGCGTTGGCCCCCGGGGCCGACCCCCTGGCGCACGGACCAATCGCGCTGTACTGGCGCAAGACGCATGGGGAGGATCAGTGCGGAGCGATGGCACGGTTGACGACGGCCGAGGCGGTGATCGAGAGCCTGCTGCAACACGGCATCGACACGCTGTACGCGCTGCCCGGCGTGCACAACGACCACCTGTTCGATGCGGCGCAACGCGCCGGCGACCGGATGCGGGTGATCCATGCGCGGCACGAGCAAACCGCCGCCTACATGGCGCTCGGCGCCGCGCTGGCCACGGGCAAGCCGCAGGCTTTCGCCGTGGTGCCCGGCCCGGGGTTGCTGAACGCATCCGCCGCCCTGCTCACCGCCTATGGCATGGGCGCGCCGGTGATCGCGCTGGTCGGGCAGATCGCCTCCTTCGCCATCGACCAGGGGCACGGCCACCTGCACGAGATCCACGACCAGCTCGGCCTGTTGCGCCACATCACCCGCCATGCCGCGCGCATCCGCACGCCGCACGAAGCGCCGGCGCTGGTCGCCGAGGCGATCCGCATGGCGTGCGGCGGCCGGTCGGGTCCGGTGGCGCTGGAATGCGCCATCGACGTGTGGGGGATCGAGGGCGAAGTTTCTTTCCCGCCGATCGCGCCGCCGGCAGTGCCGCCGATCGATGCGGCGGCGGTGCGGCGCGCCGCCGAACTGTTGGGCGCGGCGGAAAAACCGTTGATCGTGGTGGGCGGCGGCGCGCTGGATGCCGGCGCCGAGGTTCTTGCGGTGGCGGAGGCGCTGCGGGCGCCGGTGACCTCGTTCCGCCGTGGCCGCGGCGTGATTCCGACCACGCATGAGCTGGCGATGTCGTTCACCGAGGGCCACGCGCTGTGGAAAGACGCCGACGCGGTGCTGGCGATCGGCACGCGGCTTTATTGGCAGCAGAGCGTGTGGGGCGTCGATGACAAGCTGCCGATCGTCCGGCTGGACATCGACCCGGAGGAGATCAATCGCTTCCGTCGTCCCGCTTGCGGGTTGGTCGGCGACGCCGTTACGGTGCTGCGCGCGCTGCTGGCCGAGCTGCCGGCGCACAATCACGCGCGGGACCGCGCTGTGGAGTTGGCCGCGGTGCACGCGGCATTCGCCCAGCGCCTGACGCGGATCGCGCCGCAACTGGGCTTCTTGCGGGCGATCCGCGCGGCGCTGCCTGACGACGGCATCTATGTGGAGGAAGTGACTCAGGTCGGCTTTGCCAGCCGGCTGGCATTTCCCGTGCCGGCGCCGCGGAGTTTTCTCTCGCCCGGATATCAGGACACGCTCGGCTGGGGCTATGGCACGGCGCTCGGCGCGCAGGCGGCGTCGCCGGGACGCAAGGTGGTGCTGGCGACCGGCGACGGCGGCTTCATGTACCAGGCGGCGGAACTCGCCACCGCGATGCGTCACAACCTGCCGGTGGTCGTCGTGGTGTTCGATGACGGCGCGTTCGGCAACGTGCGGCGCATCCAGCAGGAGCATTATGGCAACCGGCTCATCGCCTGCGACCTGACCAACCCGGATTTCGTGAAATTCGCCGAGAGCTTCGGCATGGCGGCGTTTCGCGCCGACACGCCTGAACGACTGGAAGCGGCGCTGCACCAGGCCTTCGCGTTGAATGCGCCGGCGCTGGTGCATGTGAAGGTGGGACAACTGCCGAGCGCGTGGGGCATGATCCTGTTGCCGCGCGTGCGCGGATTCGCCGATGCCTGGCGGCCGGCGTTGCCATGATGGAGATTGGTCCGATGCACGCACGCCCCGCATTGCTCGGCGGCCTGTTGGTGGCGCTGGTATTTGCCGGTTGCGGCGGTCCGGTCACCATCGGTGTCAACGGCGGAGGCACCCTGAAGGTCGGCCCCGGTCACGCGCTGAAGCTGCCGAGCCAGGCGGCGCGGATAGCGCGCAATGGCGATACCGTGCTGATCGACCCCGGCACCTATGACGACTGCGCTGTGTGGCGCGCCAGCCGGCTCACCATCGCGGCACGCGCGCCGGGCGTGGTGTTCGCCGGAAGAACCTGCGAGGGCAAGGCGATTTTCGTCATCAACGGCAACGACGTCACGGTGCGCGGCATCACCTTCACCCATGCCGCCGTGGCGGATCACAACGGTGCCGGCATCCGTGCCGAGGGCGGCAACCTGACAGTCGAAGACAGCCGCTTCATCGACAATGAGGAGGGCATTCTGGCCGGCGGCGGGTCGCGCACGACCATCCGGATCGTCGGCAGCACGTTCCGCGGCAACGGCACCTGCCAGGCGGCCTGCGCGCACGGCATCTATGTCGGTTCGATCGGCTTGCTGGAGGTGACGGATTCGCGCTTCACCGACACGCACCAGGGCCACGACATCAAGTCGCGCGCGCTGCGTACCGTGCTGCGCAACAACACCATTTCCGACGGCCCGGCCGGGCACTCGAGCTACCTGGTCGATGTGCCGAACGGCGGCGACCTGCTGATGGAGCACAACACGCTGAGCAAGGGGCCGCACACCGACAACGACACCACCGCGGTGGCGATCGGCGAGGAGGGCGTGCGCAACCCGACGGACTCGCTGGTGATCCGCGACAACAGTTTTACCAGTTTGCTGCCGAATCCGACGGATTTCGTGCACAACCTGACGCAGACCGGCGCCGAGCTCATCGGCAACCGGCTGGTGGGAAGGGTGGTGCCGCTGCAAGGTCCCGGAACGGTGCGGCAATGACACTGCGCGCGTGCTGCGCGCGGGCGAGGTCGCCGAGCGAAGCCGGCGGGTGAGGGTGATCGGGTCGGCACGCGACAGCCCCACCCGGCGCGTCGCGCCGACCCGCCAGAGCATGGCAGGTGCCAATCCGTGGCCAGGGCTCAACGGGAAGATTATGGTGCCTGTTCCGGGCTGACCACCGGCCGGAGGACCCTATGTCACCCCCTGTCGATCCGGTAGAATCCGACACGGCATTGCCCGCCCGCGCCGGCGTGGTGATCGTCGGCGGCGGCATCATCGGCGTCTGCACCGCGTTGTTCCTCGCCGAGAAGGGGCACAGCGTCGTGCTGTGCGAAAAGGGCCGCATCGGCGGCGAACAATCCAGCCGCAACTGGGGTTGGTGCCGCAGCATGGGGCGCGACGCGCGGGAGATCCCGCTGGCGCTGGAAAGCCTGCTTCTGTGGCGCGGCATGACTGCACGCACCGGGCGCGAAACGGGATACCGGCAGCCCGGCATCGTCTATCTGTGCGAAACCGAACAGGAGGTCGCGGCGCAGGAAGCCTGGCTCGACCAGGCGCGGCAATACCAGGTGGACGCGCGGCTGCTGCGCGGCGCGGCGGTCGGTGCGCTGCTGCCCGGCGCCGCGACGCCGTTCCTCGCGGCGCTGCACACGCCCACCGACGGCCGCGCCGAACCGGCCCACGCCGCGCCGGCGATCGCCGAGGCGGCGCGCGCGCATGGCGCCGCCATCCTGACCAACTGCGCCGTGCGCGGCCTCGACATCCAGGCCGGGCGGGTCGCCGGCGTGGTCACCGAGCGAGGCCGCATCGCCTGCGACGCCGTGGTGCTGGCCGGCGGCGCCTGGTCGCGGCTGTTCTGCGGCAACGCCGGCATCGACCTGCCGCAGTTGAAAGTGCTCGGCTCGGTGTTCCGCACCGCGCCGCTGGCCGGCGGACCAGAGGTCACCGCCGGCGGCAACGTGTTCGCCTGGCGCAAGCGGCTGGACGGCGGCTACACGATCGCCCGCCGCAACGCCAACATCGCCGACGTCACGCCGGATTCATTCCGGCTCCTGCTGGATTATCTGCCCACCATGCGCCGGAGCCGTGGCGAGCTGCGGCTGCGCCTCGGCCGCCGCTTCATGGAGGAATGGCGCACCCGGCGCCGCTGGACGCTGGACGTCGCGACGCCGTTCGAGGCGGTGCGCGTGCTCGATCCGGCACCGCGGCAATCCGTCCTGGCCGAGGCGCGCACCGCCCTGTCGCGCGCCTTCCCGGCCTTCGCCAATATGCAGGTGGCGGGGAGCTGGGCCGGGCTGATGGACGTGACGCCCGACGCCGTGCCGGTGATCGACCAAGTGGCACGCATTCCCGGTTTCTTCATCGCCACGGGGTTTTCCGGGCACGGCTTCGGCATCGGCCCCGGAGCGGGACGGCTGATGGCCGACCTAGTGGCCGGCGACACGCCGGTGGTCGATCCGTCGCCGTTCCGGCTCGGCCGGTTCGCCCGGGCACGCTGACGCGGTCCCATGACTCTCTCGCCTGGCGCGCGGCAACGCGTGATGTTCCTCATCCTGTGCTTCGTGTGGGGCACCACGTGGCTCGCCATGAAGGTGGGCATCGCGACCGTTCCGCCCGGCGTATTCGCCGGCTCGCGCTGGACCGTGGCGGGGCTGATCCTGCTGTTCATCCGCAAGCTGCGCGGCGAACCGATCCGCGCAACGCCGCGCATCACCGGCCGGCTGCTGCTGGTCGCGGTGCTGATGGTGACGCTGAACCAGGTGATCCAGCTCTACGGCCTGAAATACATCACGGCCGGGCTTGCCGCGGTGATCAGCTCGGCGCTGACGCCGATCGCATTGCTGGGCTTCTCCGTTGCCATGGGACAGGAAGGCTTTCGTCCCCGCCAACTTGGCGCGATGGCGCTGGGCGTGGTCGGTATTCTCGTCCTGTTCGGGCCGGCGGCGATCGCCGGCACACTGGATTTCTGGGCCGTGCTGGGGGCGTCGGGGGTCATCATCGGCTGTCTCTGCTATTCCGCCGGTTCGGTGATGGCGCGCCCGTTGATGCGCTCCCTGGCGCCGACCCAGATGGCGGCGATGACCAACCTCATCGGCGGGCTCATCCTGCTGAGCATGTCGATCGCGGTGGAGCCGGGCGCGGCGGCGGCGCTGCGATGGCACTGGGGGTGGCCGGCGTTCCTCGCCTGGCTCTATTTGCTGCTGCCCGGCTCGGTGCTGGCCACGACGATCTATTTCCAACTGGTGCGCGACTGGGGCGCCAGCCGCACCGGCACCTACGCCTTCATTTCGCCGGTGATCGCGGTGGTGCTCGGCATGACGCTGTTCGGCGAGCATGCGGACTGGTCCGACCTGGTCGGCATGGCGCTGATGCTGGCGGCGGCGGGGTTGGCGCTGCGGCCGCGGCAGACGAGGGTGCCGGCCAGCGCGAATGCAGTTATGCTCGTGCCAGATGGGTGCGTGCGTACAGCTCGGCGAGCAGAACGGTGAGACCAATGGATTCCAGCGTGAGCTGATCCGCGGGACCGACCGGATGGGGTTCCTCGGGCCAGGACGCGTCGGGTCGGCGACGCAACAGTTCGGCGGCAATCCTGGTCGAATGCAGGATCAGGATTTCACGGACGCTCGGGATCGAGGCGTAGGCCCAGACGTTCTGCCGCGTATCCGCTTCGTTGGATGGGGACAGGATTTCGACCAGCAGCACCGGTTCCTGCACCGCGACCTGCCCAGCCTGGACGATCGCGCAGGTCACGGCGAGATCCGGGACCCGCATGTTGCTGTGGGCACGGATTTGCGGGACGACTGCCGGCTCGGTGACGACGGCGCATGAACTTCCCCCGTTGATCAGGTGCCGGTTAAGAACATAAGCGAAATATGCCTGAATGATGCCATGCGTCGCGCTGGCCGGCGCCATGGCGCGCGGCTCACCGTCCACAAGTTGCCACTTGCCGGGTGCGCCCGACGCCCAGTCGAGGAACTCGTCAACCGTCATGTGGTGCGGCACATCGTGGCGCAGGGCCGTGCTCATGACGCGGTGGTCCGATCAGCGTGTCGGACCAATATGGGCACGCGGCACATGGCAGTGCAAGCGCGTTCCCCAATCGGGAGTGCGTCATCTTGAAGGTCAGCCCCGGTGGGATCGCGCTTACCGGGCTACGTGCCGGTGGTTGAAAATCATGTCCTCTGCCGCCAAGCCGCCGACCCATAGGAACGTCGGACAGAGCGGAATCCCGACGGCGGCGACAAGCCAACCACGCGGGCGGAGCCGAAAGCGGCGCCCGCATGGCTCGCATGCCTGAAAGAACGTCCAGAAGCCGCCCATAAGGCCGGCGAAGCAGAAGGCATGTTCCGTGATCGATCGCCGATTGCATTATGGTGGGCGACGGCCGAGGCCGGGGCGCCAATTTCAAGCTGACGCACTACCCCAGCTTCACGTCCCGCAACTGCCGCACATCCCGCCGCCCGGCACTGAGGATGTAGCCCACGTCCGAACCACCGGTCAGGTAACGAACCCCGAGCTGCAGCAGCCAGGTCTGGAACGCCAGATCCTCGCGCACGCCACCGACGCCCATCGACTTGCCATGCGCCTTCGCCGCCTTCGCCACCGCCTCGAACGCGACGCGCATGCGCGGATGCTGGTAGTCGCCGGCGATGCCCATCTCGGTGGACAGGTCGGTCGCGCCGATATGCAGCGTGTCGATGCCGTCCACCGCGGCGATTTCTTCCACGTTCCCGATCGCCTGCGGCGTCTCCAGCATGGCGATCAGCAGCGTGTTGTCGTTGAGCAAGCGGTTGATCTCGGGCTGCTTCAGCGCAGCGTAGCCCAGCGCGGCCACGCTGCCGGCGGCCGAGCGATGGCCGTGCGGCGGAAAGCGGCATGCCTCCACCACCGCGCGCGCCTCCCGCGCGTTCTGGATGTGCGGCACCATCACGCCCTGCGCGCCGCAATCGAGCATCCGCGTCGCGTCGTGCGGATCGTGCGAGGTGACGCGGGCGATCGGCGCGATGCCCATGCCCAGCGCGGCGACGCAGACTCCGGCTGCGGTTTCCAGCGATGTAGGGTTGTGCTCCAGGTCGATGTAGATCGCATCGAACCCACAGGCCGCGGCGATCATGGCGATGTTCGGCGTGCGAAGCTGGTTCACACCGAGGCACAGCACGAGCTCGTTGGCCGCGAGTTTCTGTTTGGTGTGGTTGGGGCCGATGGCGGTTGGCATGTCGGCGTTCCCTCCCGGTCGATGGCGGGAGCATGCTGGCCGCGTTGTTGCCGCGCAGCAAGCGAGGAGGGCGGCAAGCGAGGAGGCCGGCAAGAAGGCGGTGGCGCGAGAGCCGCGCAGGGCGGCGAGCAATGGCCGTGATACCATCGTGCCGCGTACCACCCGCCAGGCGCGCCGCGGCAGATCGGGAAATCCGCCGGCTTGCCAGAGGCTACGGCACCGTCGTGGTCGGCGCGTTCTGCGCCATGACGTACGGTGCCGGACCGCTGGATTTCTACAGTCCTGATCCGCGGACGCTGCACGCGCCCGCAGCCGGCTGCTTCCAGAACGCGCGCGTCAGCCGCCCACCCTCTCGTCCGAATTCACCCCCAGTTGCTTCAACTTCCGATGCAGCGCGCTGCGCTCCATGCCGACGAACTGCGAGGTCCGCGAGATGTTCCCGCCGAACCGCATCAGTTGCGCCTGCAGGTATTGCGTCTCGAACAGGTCGCGCGCCTCACGCAGCGGCAGGCCCATGATGTCCGCCGTCGGATCGATGGTCAGCAACGCCGGCGCGCCGGAGCCGATCTCGGGCGGCAACATGTCAGCGCGGATCGGATCGGCGGAGCCGCCGGGCGCCATGATGAGCAGCCAGTCCATCAGGTTGCGCAACTGCCGCACGTTGCCCGGCCAGTCGTATGCCTGCAGCGCGGCGATGGCGTCCGCCGACAGCTCGCGCGCCGGCATGCCGGAAACCTCCGCCGAGCGGGCGAGAAAAAGCTCGGCCAGCAGCGGCACGTCCTCGCGCCGGTCCTTCAGCGCCGGCAGCTTCAGCGGCACCACGGCGAGCCGGTAATACAGGTCCTCGCGAAACCGCCCGGCGGCGATCTCGACATGCAGGTCCTTGTTGGTGGTGGCCAGGACGCGCACGTCAACCTTGATGCGCGAGGAGCCGCCCAGTCGCTCGAAGGTCGAATCCTGCAAGGCGCGTACGATCTTGCCCTGGGTTTCCAGCGGCATGTCGGAGACCTCGTCCAGCACCAGCGTGCCGCCATGCGCCCGTTCCAGCACGCCGGCGCGGCGCGGATGCGCAACCGGGTCCATGCCGGCCTCCAGTCCGAACAACTCCTCCTCGAAACGCGCCGGGTTCAGCGTCGCACAGTTCAGCGCAACGAATGGCCCGTCGGCACGGCGCGAGCGTGCGTGGATCATGCGCGCCACCACCTCCTTGCCGCTGCCGGCGGGGCCGTGGATCAGCACGCGGGAGCCGGTGGGCGCCACCTTCTCCACGCCCGCGCGCACCATTGAGATTGCATTGCTCTCGCCGGTCAGGCCGGTCTCGGGTCCGACCCGCAGCCGCAGTTCGGCGTTCTCGCGCGCCAACGCCGCGGCCTCCAGCGCGCGCCGCACCGACAGCAGCAAACGGTCGGACTGGAACGGCTTTTCGATGAAGTCGTAAGCGCCTTGCTGGATCGCGCTCACCGCCATCTCGATCGTACCGTGACCGGAGATCAACACCACCGGCACTTGCGGTTCCTCGCTTTGGAACAGTTCGAGCAATCCCAACCCATCGAGCCGCGAATCCTGCAGCCACACATCCAGGATCACCAGCGACGGCCGGCGCATGCGGAATGCGGCGATCGCAGCGTCGGAATCAGCGGCGCCGCGCGTTTCATAACCCTCGTCGCACAGGACGCCGTCGATCAGCAGCCTGATATCGGGTTCGTCATCGACGATCAAAATGTCATGCGCCATCGGGAACCACACGCATCAGGTTGCCTGCCTCGGGCCGTCCCAGGGCTTGATCCGGGGCCTGGCCGGGCCGCGGCTCGGGGCACGGCAACGGAATGACCAAAGTGGCGACTGCTCCCGCAGCAGCGGTTGGGCCACCGGGACGATCGTCCAACGACAGGCTGCCACCGTGGTCCTCCATGATCTTCTTCACGATCGCCAGACCGAGGCCGGTGCCCTTCGGCTTATGCGTCACATAGGGCTCGGTGAGCCGGACGCGATCGGCCGGCAGCCCGACGCCATCGTCGGTCACGCTCAGGCGCACCGTATTTCCATCCTGGCGGACCGCAAGCTCGATGGTGCCGGCGCCGTCGCGCATCGCCACCGCGTCCGCGGCATTCTGCAACAGATTGGTCAATGCCTGGCGCATCAGCCGGCGGTCGCATGGCACTACCGGCCCACGGTCGGGCAACTCGGTGCGCCAGGCGATCCGCGGCCGTGCGGTTTTCTGCAACACCAGGGCCTCGCGCGCGATCTGCCCCAGGTCCTCCGGCTTGATCACCGGCTGCGGCATGCGGGCGAAGGCCGAGAACTCATCGACCATGCGGCCGATATCCCCGACATGGCGGATGATGGTGTCGGCGCACTGGGCGAACGTGTCTGGATCGGATTGGATTTCCTTGGCGAAGCGGCGCTTCAGCCGTTCGGCCGCGAGCTGGATCGGCGTCAGCGGATTCTTGATTTCGTGGGCGATGCGCCGGGCCACGTCGGCCCATGCCGCTTTGCGCTGCGCCGACTGCAACTCGGTGATGTCGTCGAAGGTCAGCACGAAGCCGTCGGTGCGCCCGCCCGACCGGTCGGCGCCGATGCGGGCCAGCAGGATGCGGCGGCGGTTGGGCGGCCCGATCTGGACTTCGGCGGTGCGCGCACGCTCCGGCATCGCGGCGGCGTCGCTGATCAGCGGCGCGAATTCCGGCACCACCTCGGCCAACGAGCGGCCGATCGACGCCAGAAGGTCGCGTTCGAGCAACTCATCGGCGGCGCGGTTGGGCAGTTCGATGCGGCCTTGGGCATCCAGGCCGATCACCCCGGCGGAGACGCCGGACAATACGGTTTCGGTAAAGCGGCGGCGCTCGTCGATTTGGCTGTAGGCGTCCATCAGTTCGGTGCGCTGCGCGGCAAGCTGGCCGGTCATGCGGTTGAACGCGCGCGACAGTCCCGCCAGTTCGTCGCCGGTGGCGATCTCGGCCACGCGCGTCGCCAGGTCGCCGCTGCGCACCCGTTCCGCGGCGTTGATCAGCGAACCGATCGGCCGGGCAATCTGGTTGGCGATGACCAGGCCGATCAACGCCGCCGCCAAGAGGACCAGCAGCGCCACGATGGCAAAGATCCAGGCGAAGGCGATCTGCAGCCAGGAACGGCTCTCGTTCAGCCGCTGGTATTGCGCAAAGGCGGCCTCGGTCCGCTTCATGTAGCCGAGGATCTGCGGATCGACCGGGCGGCCGATCATCAGCATCAACGGCGGCGTGGAATCCAGCCGCACCACGGCGCGCACGCGGGTGCCGTTGCCGGCATTCAGCACCACGACGTCGCCTTTCAGCGCCTGGTCGGTGGCCGCTTGGGCCGGCGGCGCGACCCCCATGCCCGCGAACAAGCCCGCCGACGCCATCACCTGATTGGTGAGCGGGTCGTAGATCACCGCCTCGGTCAGGCCGCGCAACGCGGTCTGGGTGGCCAGCACGTCGCCGAACGCCGAAGGCGCGCCGGCCAGCAGCATGCCGGCACGATTGAGGTCGGCGGCCATCTCCAGCGCCACGGCACGGATGTTGTCGCGGTGCTCCTCGAGATAGCCGCGGGAGACCTGCAACGATTCCCGCAACGCCTCGCGCACCGGATCGTTGAACCATGCCTGGATTCCGAAATGGAAGAAGGCGACGGCGAAGCAGGCGACCAGGATGGTGGGCGCCACGGCGACGCCGGAGAACAGCATCACCAGGCGCACATGCAGCCGCGAACCGGCGGAGCCGCGGCGGCGCTCGGCCCAGACGCGGGTGAGGCGGCCGGCCAGCACCGCGCCGAGCAGCAGCAGCACGGAGAGATTGGCGAGCACCAGCCCTACTCCGGTGCCGGACGCCACCCCGAACGGCGAGGCGCCGCGCGCCAGGATGAGAAAGGTCGAGAGTCCGACCGCCAATGCGATGCCGGTGAGCACCAGCGTAGTCACCTTGCCCAACAGCAGGTCGGCAAGCAGCCCGAGCCAAGTGCGTGCCGGCGCCGGGACCGGTTCGGGCAGCGATGCCGGGCGCAGCGGCTCAGGCGGCCGCAGCGATTCAGGCGAGGGGGCGACGTTCATCGGAGTGGACCGGCCGCGGCAGCGCCTCTCGTTGCGCGGGAGAGGCTACCGCGCGACAACGCCGCGTGTGAGAGTGCCGCGCACCCGCCCGGTATTGCTCCGGGCTGGACCACAGCCTTGGCGGGGCGCGCAGGGGCAGCGTCGCCCGCTGCTTCGCGGCGGCCTCTCCCGCCTTGCGGGAGAGGGTTCACACCAGCCCCCGTACGACTGGGATCTCCAGGTCGCGGATCTTCTTGCGCAGCGTGTTGCGATTCAGCCCGAGCATGGAAGCGGCCTTGATCTGGTTGCCGCGCGTTGCGGCCAGGGTCAGGCGGATCAGCGGCCTTTCTACCTCGGCGATGACCCGATCATAGATGTCGGATGCGGTCATGCCGTCATCGTGCGCAGCGAGGAATTCGCGAATGTGGCGCTCCACCGCCGTTGCCAGGGTGTCCGGTGGGGTACCTGGGGCGGCGGCCTGCGACGACGGCGGCGCGGCATCCGCCAGTTCGGCGGCGACCGAATCGACGCCGACCAGATCGTTTGGACACAGCGCGGCCAGCCGGCGCATCAGGTTCTCGAGTTCGCGCACGTTGCCGGGCCAGTTGTGCTGCTTCAGCTTGTCCACCGCGGCCATGTCGAGCGATTTCAGCGGCAGCCCGTCGTCGCGCGCGCGTTCCAGGAAGTGGCGCGCCAGCAGCGGGATATCTTCGGCCCGCTCGCGCAACGCCGGCAGCCGGATCGGCACGACGTTCAACCGATAGAACAGATCCTCGCGAAACAGGCCCTGGCGAATCGAATTGCGCAGATCGCGATGCGTGGCGGCGATGATGCGGACATTCGCCTTGATCGGCTGGCGCCCGCCGACGGAGGTGAATTCGCCCTCCTGCAGCACGCGCAGCAAGCGGGTCTGCGCCTCGGGCGGCATGTCGCCGATCTCGTCCAGGAACAGCGTGCCGCCGTTCGCTTGCTCGAAACGGCCCTGGCTACGATTGGTGGCACCGGTAAAGGCGCCGCGCTCGTGGCCGAACAGCTCGCTTTCGATCAGCTCGCGTGGGATCGCCGCCATGTTGATCGCGACGAACGGTCCATTGCGGCGCTTGCCGTAATCGTGCAGCGCGCGCGCCACCAGCTCCTTGCCGGTGCCGGATTCGCCGTTGATCATCACCGTAAGGTCGGCGATGCTGAGGCGGGCGATGGTGCGATAGACTTCCTGCATCGCCGGGCTGCGGCCGATCAGCGGCATTTGGTCGTCGGCGTCGCGCGGTTCGGCCGGACCCGGTGCCCGCGGGGCAGGCGCCGCCAGCGCCCGGGCGACCACCGCCAGCAACTCCTGCAGGTCGAACGGCTTGGGGAGGTATTCGAACGCGCCGCGCTGCGCCGCCTTCACCGCGGTCATCAGCGTCGATTGCGCGCTCATCACCACCACGCGCAGGTCCGGGCGGATGCGCTTGATGCGCGGGATCAGGTCGAGGCCGTTCTCATCCGGCATGACCACGTCGGTGATGACAAGGTCGCCCTCGCCATCCTCCACCCAGCGCCACAGCGTAGCGGCGTTGCCGGTGCTGCGCACCTGGTAGCCCGAGCGGCCCAGCGCCTGGGTCAGCACGGTGCGGATCGAGCGGTCGTCGTCCGCGACGAGGACGGTGGGGAGGGTCATCAGCCGGTTCCGGGCAAAGTCCTCCCCCGCCGCTTGAGGGAGGGGGTTGGGGGGAGGGGTCGGCCGGAGGCTCGCACCGGCCGACCCCTCCCCCCAACCCCCTCCCTCAAGCGGCGGGGGAGTCTGTTCATCCGCGGCATCCGGGCTCTCATTGCTCGCTGTCCTCGTCGGCGACCACCGGCAGGTGCAGGCGGAACTCGGTGCGGCCTGGACGCGTATCGACTTCGATCAGGCCGCCATGGTCGCCGACAATCTTGGCAACCAGCGCGAGTCCCAGCCCGCTGCCGGTGGCACGCGAGGTCACGAACGGCTCGAACAGATGCGGGTGGATGTCGTCCGGAATGCCTGGTCCGTTGTCGCGCACCGCGACATACAGCGGCAGATCGACGCGTGTGGTGGAGCCGGGAACGGCGATGCGCATGCCGTGCTGGAAACCGGTGGACAACACGATCTCCGGGTGCATGTTGCCGTCAAGCGTGACCGCCTCGGCGGCATTCTTCACCAGGTTCAGCACGACTTGCACAAGCTGGTCGCGGTTGCCCCAGACCGGCGGCAGGGACGGATCGTAATTCTCCTGGAAATGCACGTGCGCGGCGAAGCCGGACTGGGCCAGCTTGCGCACATGCTCCAGCACCCGATGAATATTCACCGCCTTGCGTTGGATCGGCTTCTCGCCGAACACCTCCATGCGGTCCACCAGGGCGCGGATGCGGTCCGCTTCGTCACGGATCAGCACGGCGAGTTCGCGGTCGGCGGGCGCGACTGAAGCCTCCAGCAACTGCGCCGCGCCGCGAATGCCGGACAGCGGGTTCTTCACCTCATGCGCCAGGATCGCGGCCATGCCGGAAACGCTGCGCGCCGCGCCGCGGAACGCGAGTTGGCGGTCGAGCGCGCGGGCGGCCGAGGCGTCCTGCATCACCAGCAGCACGGCGCCCGGCTCCTCCGGCAGCGGCGAGCACTGCACGGTGATACCGGGCTTGTGCAGCCGCGGGCTTTCCAGTGTCATCTCATGGTCCGCGATGGTCGCCTCGGTCTGCCGCACCTGCGCTATCAACAGAAACAGCGGGCTGTCCGGCGGCACCAGGTCGCTCAACCGGAGCTGCGCCAGCGAGGCCGCCGACATGCCAAGGAATTGCTCCGCGGCGAGATTGACGTGGCGGAAGCGATTCTCCGGATCGAGCAGGATGACCGGTACGGGGAGGGCGCTGAGCACGGCGCCGAAATCGGCGGCCCGCTGACGGCCGGGCAGCAGGCGCGCGGCGCGGGCGACCATCGAACTCATGCTGCCTCCGCGGTGAACGCTGCGTCGCGTTCGGGCGGCTGGCGACTGACGCCACGGGCGATCAGCGGATCGTAGAAGCCGTCGATCAGCCGCAGCACGCCAGCGGCATCCGGCAGCCGTGTCACCGCGGCGCGGAACTCGGCCGAACCAGGCAGGCCGCGCGAGTACCAGGACACGTGCTTGCGGGCCAGCCGCATTCCGGCGTCATGACCGAAGCGGCTGAGCATCGCGTGGTAGTGCCGGAGGAGAATGGATTTCTGCCGCGCCAGCGACGGCTCCGGCAGGCGAGCGCCGGTGCGCAGGAAATGCGCGACCTGGGCGAGGAACCAGGGGCGGCCGTAGCAGCCGCGACCGATCATCACCCCGTCGGCGCCGGACCGGCGCAAGGCATCGGCAGCGTTGTCCTCGGTGATGATGTCGCCGTTGACGATGACCGGGATGGTCACCGCTGCCTTCACCTGACGGATAAAATCCCAGTCGGCGGTGCCGTTGTAGAACTGCTGGCGGGTGCGGCCATGCACGGTGACCATGCGGATGCCCGCCTCCTGGGCAATGCGGGCGAGGCGGGGGGCGTTCAGGCTGGCGTGGTCCCAGCCCATGCGCATTTTTAGCGTGACGGGGACGCGGACCGCCTTGACGGTGGCCTCCAGGATCGCGGCGGCGGCGGATTCGTCGCGCATCAGGGCGGAGCCGGCGGACTGGCCGACCGCGACCTTCTTCACCGGGCAGCCGAAATTGATGTCGATCAGGTCGGCGCCCTTGTCCACCGCCAGGCGGGCGGCGTCGGCCATGGCTTCCGGGTCGCAGCCGGCGAGTTGCAGGGCGGAGATGCCGCCGGCGCCGTCCATTTCGGCCATGTCGAGCGTCTTGCGGTTTTCCCGGATCATCGCCCAGGAGGCGATCATCTCGGAGACGACCATGCCGGCGCCGAGTTCCCTGGCGGTGCGGCGGAACGGCAGGTCGGTGACGCCGGACATCGGCGCCAGCAGCACCGGGGTGTCGATGCGGACGCCGTTGCCCAGATCGATGGCTCGCAAGGCAGGATGTGTGGTGGCGGAACTACAGTTGCCCATGATTTGGGCAGGTTACAGACACAGGGCGTGGGACGCAATGCGGGTTGGTAGGCTGCTGCCGGAAATCAGCAGGGGATAAGCCGGGCCGGAGACTGCATGCGGTCCTCCTGTCACGCCGCACCACCGTTTCTGCGAACCGCCTCGCCCTCCGGATCCCCTGCTCACTGAAGATTATGTCCTGAAACCCCTTGCATTCATTTTGCCTATGCGGCTTCATGTTACATAACATAAGGCACACGGGTTCCTCTGGGATGGCACGCGGCAGGTCGGGGCGGATCGTGGTTGAGGTGGACACGGAGTTGAAACGGCAACTGTACGCGGTGCTGGCCGCCAAGGCGCTAACCCTTAAGGAATGGTTCGTCCAGGAAACTCTAGAACTCCTCGCCGACCACGAGCAGCCCCGCCTGTTGCCCAAGACGCCACCCACCAGCGATCGCCGTTGATGGATTTCGTTCGACCTCCGGTACAAAAGACCTTTCCTGCGATACCGCGCTCGTTGCAGGAGCGGTCGGCGCGAGGCCGCGAGAGTGGTGTGATCGAACTGCGCCTCACGACACCTCCCAGAGGTCGATTCGAGGCGCTGAGCGCGGACAAGCTGCGAGGCGGATATTGCACGCCGGACGCGATAGCGGCCTGGATGTGCCGCTGGGCAATCAGGGACGCGCAGGATTCCATCTTGGAACCCAGCTGCGGCGACGGCGCGTTCCTCAGAGTCCGACTCGAATCTCAACCCCAACGAGCCAGCCGCCTGACGAGCAGCATGACGCAGGCGGCATGGAGGAAAGCGGTAGCAGAGGCGATGGTGGCCTCGAAATCCTTGGCGAGGCGGCGGT